>Ga0068714_10000030_pt1 | contig 296511 bp, 258 predicted proteins | sample MTBNYHSulfiMetaG_FD_62988 | JGI IMG/M metagenome (GOLD analysis project Ga0068714, IMG submission 62988) | Enrichment culture microbial communities from rom New York Harbor, USA that are MTBE-degrading - MTBE-NYH (New York Harbor Sulfidogenic)... | ecosystem: Environmental > Aquatic > Marine...
GGAATTTATATTTATAGAATTAATGCAGGTAAATATACCGATTCAAGAAAACTCTTATTAATAAAATAAAATTGATGTAATGGGCATGCAGGTAATACTGCGTGCCCAGATAAATATTGGAGTTGTATAATGAAAAAAATATTTATGATGACTTTTATGTTCTTCGTAATAAACACATGTTTCTCCCAAACTCAGGAGAAAATTCCCTGGCCTTCACTTGCAGATTCACCCTGGCCGATTTTAAGAGGAGATGCACAAGGTACAGGCAGATCGGAATTTGTTGGACCTAAAACAGCTAATGTTATATGGCGTCAAGACATACCATTAGGCGTTTTGTATGGTCCAGTAATTGGATATAATGATATGCTTTATGTTGGAACACGTGCAGCCACTTTTGATAGTTCAAATGCTTTTTATTCAGTAACGCCCGATGGAGAAATATATTGGAAATATAGTACCGGACATTTTGGACCTACTAATCTCGGTCCTACAGTTGGTTATGATAGTACGGTATATTTTGGTTCTGCAGCCGGGTACTCATTATATGCTTTACGATATGACGGTACGTTAAAATGGAAAAAACCAATTATTTCAGGATTTCAACATAATATATCGATTAGTAAGAGCGGAAAAATATTTTATGCCGAAAAAGATACCCTGCATATAATAAATTCTTCTAATGGGGTTACAGATTCCAAGCATTTTTTTGAAGGTATATTAGGTCATTCAATATCGTTTTCTCCAACGGGTGATGTTTTATATGTAAATACAGGAATCATAAATCAACCTGACATTTATAATTATCTAAATGCAATAGATACGCTTGGAAATTTACTTTGGAAAAATAAGTTTAATAATTTACCTCTCGCAATGCCTTTAGTTGATAATGAAGGTAATATATATGTTTTTGGGCGTGATACTCTTAATAATTATGCATTGTTTAGTTTTTACTCTGATGGTTCTCATCGGTGGAGTTATCCTGTTAGAACTCATTTTAGTTTTTCAGCACCAACAATAGATTTTGAAGGGAATATTATATTTTATTCTTTGGAGTATGATTATGACCTCGGGAAAGAAATTAGTGTAATATATTCATTAGATTACTATGGTAACCTTAATTGGAAATATGTAATCGATCCAGAATTTTCATGGCCAGAGACCCTAATAGATCACGGCTTTGTTAGTGATGCTGAAGGGAAAATTTATTTTGGTTCAACTGGAGGTAATTATTTTTACTGTTTAGATAAGAATGGTGAATTGCTTTGGAGATTTAATTTGGAAGGCTATGAATATGATTCTTGTCCTGCTATAGGTTCAGATGGGACGCTATACATTGGGACACACCTTCAATCCTTGTCAGCAAATAATCAAAAAAATCTTATCGCAATAAAAGACAACCCAAACTCAGTAAAAGAAGACGATCTACCAAGCGAATATAAATTAGAACAAAACTATCCAAATCCATTTAACCCAAGTACAACAATAAAATTTAGTCTGCCGGAAAGAAGCGAAGTAAAACTTTCTATTTATAGTTTACTTGGACAAGAGATAGAGATCCTCTTCCAAGGCGAAAAAGAAGCGGGAAGCTATGAGTATGTATTTGAGAATACAAGTTTAAGTACTGGAGTATACTTTTACGTTTTAGAATCTCAGCAAGTAAGATTAAGTCGCAAGATGATGTTGCTAAAATAATATCTCCGTAGAGTCTTCATTAATGAAGACTCTACACCAATTAACCTGGTAAGAAAACAAACTGAAAGAATAATAGTAGTAACCGCAGACATTTGTCTGCGTTGATGCATAACTCGTAATCTATAAACCACCAGATTCTTTTAGATATATCAAGAGGTTATCACCGCAGACGTGAAGTCTGCGGTTACAAATATTCAACGTTGCTTGCTAACTAAGCAACCTTCGAGGAAAAGCTGCATTATCACCAAACTCTTACCTCGAAGGTTAGCTGAGCAGAAAAATCCCCGGGATTTGTCAGGTATAAAATCATTAACTAAAATTTTTGCATATCTATTTTAATTAAGGAAATCCCGGGGATGTTATTAACAATCGTAATACAAGCCAAACTCAAACGGATGGGGCTGAAGAGCCATTGGTTTAATTTCTTTTTCAAATTTATATTTTATCCATGTTTCAATTACATCATCTGTAAAGACATCACCCTTCAATAAAAATTCGTGATCATCTTCTAATGCACGCAATGCCGCACTTAATGACTCAGGTGTTGAAGGAACATTAGCTAATTCTTCGGCAGGCATATCGTAAATATCTTTATCGAGAGGTTCACCGGGATCGATTCTATTTAGAATACCATCCAAACCAGCCATCAATATTGCAGAGAATCCGAGATATGGATTACCGGAAGGATCCGGACATCTAAACTCAACACGTTTTGATTTCGGTGAATTTGAATACATCGGTATTCTTATAGATGCACTTCTGTTTCTTTGAGAATATGCTAAGTTAACCGGGGCTTCATAACCGGGCACTAATCTTTTGTAAGAGTTAGTCGTTGGATTTGTAAAAGCCAAAATGGAAGGAGCATGTTTTAACAATCCGCCGATAAAATAAAGCGCCATTTCGCTTAAGCCCGCATAACCGTTCCCGGCAAATAATGGTTTCCCGTCTTTCCATAAAGATGTATGAACATGCATACCGCTTCCGTTATCACCCATAATCGGTTTAGGCATATAAGTAACAGTTCTTCCGAATTTACGTGCCGTATTTTTAATTATGTACTTAAACATTAGTAATTGATCGGCAGCTTTAACAAGCGGTTCAAAACGCAAATCAATTTCGCACTGCCCGCCCGATGCAACTTCATGATGCTGTGCTTCAACATGAATGCCTGATCTTTGTAAAGCAAGTACCATTTCATTTCGTAAATCGACTAAAGAATCTGTCGGCGGAACTGGAAAATATCCTTCCTTAAATCTTGGTTTGTAAGCTAAGTTGGGTCCCTCGTCGCGTCCGGTATTCCATCTCCCCTCAATAGAATCAACCATATAAAAAGAACTATTTGGATTTGATTCGAACCGCACATCATCGAAAACAAAAAACTCTGCTTCCGGTCCAAAGTAAACAGTATCGGCTAACCCGGTTGATTTAACATAAGCTTCGGCTTTTTGTGCAATGTTGCGAGGACAGCGGGAATATTTTTCTTTAGTTGCCGGTTCATAAACATCACAGATTAAACTTAATGTTGGTGCTTCAATAAATTCGTCAAGAAACATTGTATTTGGATCGGGAATTATTAACATGTCGCTTTCATTAATAGGTTTCCAACCGCGTATTGACGAACCGTCAAAACCGTACCCGTCTTCAAAAGAATCTTCACTTAATTGTGAAACCGGTACGGTAAAATGCTGCCATTGACCGGGGAAATCCATGAACTTGAAATCTATGAATTGTATGTTGTTATCCTTTACATAAGAAAGGATTTTTTTAACTTCATCAGCATTAGCCATAACAACTCCTTATAATTTTATTGTTGTAGTTTCTTTAATTGTCGATAAAACAAAACTTGTAATTGTGCGCGTTACACCGGGCCACGATTGAATTTGACTTAATAATTTTTCAAGTGCTTCGGTATCCTTTACCAATGCTTTTAGAATATGCGAACCTTCGCCGAGGATTGAATGGCATTCCAAAATTTCCGGGGTCTTTAAAACTTTTTCGGAAAGTTTCTCGTAGTTTTTTGAAGAATCCATCACAACTAAAATGAAAGCCATCAGATCATAACCAAAAATTTTGCGGTTTACTTTTGTGAAGTAACCTTCAATTATTCCGTTATCTTCAAGTTTCTTTAACCGATCGCTGAGCGAGGGGAGTGATAACCCGACTTCCTCGGCAAGTGCATTTCTCTTTGTTCTGGCATTTTCTTGTAATCTGTCGAGAATCTTAATATCTATGGCATCAAGCATGTATCACCTAATTTATTAAGGTAAAATTTATAATAATGGCTGAAAATATAAGGCGACGGATACTAAATAGCAAATATTATTTTAAAATTTTTCGTAGAGATTTGATTTTATCAAATCTCAGATTGGGTTAGAAGCTTTTGCAGAATAACTCAATCAAATAAGATTAAATCGAAGTGATTGAAGAATAGCTGCTTGTTCTGAAGATAAATTTTGTGAAGTGACAAAATAATTATTGAACTCTCTTCTGAGTTTATAATTTTTACGAAGTTGATCGAAATGTTTACCGAGTTCATCCTGGTGTAAGTCAGCTAAATTTTTCAGTGCTGTTGAATCCTCCGAAATATTATAAATCTTTTTAGTGATTTGGTAAAGCAGCTCAGTTATACTTTGTGATTTACCGGGAATGATTTTATTTGAATCAACCGGCTTTAAAGTCGGTTCCCATAATTTTTCTTTATTCATAAAATCACATAGTGAATTATATATCATTATTGTTCCATTAACTTTCCCTTCATAAGAATAACCGGCAATATGAGGAGTTCCAATAAATACTTTCTTTAAAAGTTCAGAATTAATTCGCGGTTCATTTTCCCAAACATCTAACACGACAGTTAAATCATTTTTGTTTTGTAATCTTTTCAGCAAAGCGATTTTATCAACAACACCACCTCGGCTTGTATTAATTAATATTGTACCGGGTTTGAGTTCATTAATTCTTTGTTCATCTAGTAAATGAAAAGTTTTATCAATGCCGGTTTTATTAAGCGGTACATGAAATGTAATTATATCGCAGTTTAGTGCTTCATCTAATGAACAAAAATCATATTCGTATCCTTCTCGTTGAAGCGGGGGATCGTTAACATAAGTTTTTATACCAAGTACATTCGCAAACTTTGTAATCTTTTTACCGATGTTACCGTAACCAATTACGCCTAAAGTTTTGTCTGACAGATTAAAATTATTTTCATGTGCAATTTGGGTAACCGATGTAAAAACATATTCGGCAACTGCAAATGAATTACAACCGGGAGCGCTCGAATAAGAAATGTTATTTGATTTCAAAAAATCCTTATCAAGATGATCTGTTCCAATAGTTGCAGTTCCGACAAATTTAACAGGAGTGTTTCTAAGTAATTCTTCATTAACATCTGTAATTGAACGAACAATAAGAACTGCAACGTCTTTCAGAATTTCATTAGTGATTTTTCTTCCGTGCGATAGTGCAACATCACCAAACTGCTGAAATGCCTCAATTCCGAATTCAATATTTTCATCGACAATTATTTTCATGCCCCAAAATAATTAAATGATTTGTAATTTGTATCGGCATTACTATTTAATTATTTTTGAAGCTAATTTTTCAGCATTGGAGTTATGAAATGAAATTCAGCAAAAGAACACATACTTGCGGAGAACTGAGTGAATCAAACATCGGAGAAAGTGTTGTATTAAACGGATGGGTAGATACAAGACGTGATTTAGGCGGAGTTATTTTTATTGATCTTCGCGATCGTTACGGTATTACTCAAATTGTATTTGAACCTACTTATAATAAAGAAACGCACAAACTTGCCTCACATCTTAGAAGCGAGTATGTAATTTCGGTTGAAGGAAAAGTACGCAAACGCCCACCCGAAACCGATAACCCGAAATTACCAACCGGACATATAGATGTAATGGTTGATAAGTTAATAATATTAAACAAAGCAGAAACTCCACCATTTCAAATTGCCGATAATGTTGACGTTCATGAAGATATTCGTTTAAAATATAGATACCTTGATTTACGCCGAAGCAATATGCAGAAGAATTTATTGCTTCGTCATGATATGTATCAAAGTGTTCGCAAATATTTTGACGAACAGAATTTTGTTGAAGTTGAAACTCCGATACTTATGAAAAGCACTCCCGAAGGAGCAAGAGATTTTCTTGTTCCGAGTCGCGTTCACAAAGGAAAATTTTATGCCTTGCCGCAGTCACCGCAAACATATAAACAATTATTGATGGTGTCGGGATTTGACAGGTATTTTCAAATTGTAAAATGTTTTAGAGATGAAGACTTGCGTTCAGATCGTCAGCCGGAATTCACACAGATCGATATTGAAATGTCATTCGTTGATACCGAAGATGTTTTTGAAATTGTTGAAGGATTAATGAAAAAATTATTAAAAGAAGTAAAAGGTTATGATCTTGAAATTCCTATTCCACGCTTAACTTTTAATGAAGCGATGGAGAAATACGGAAGTGATAAACCCGATCTTCGTTTCGGGTTAGAGATGGTTACTTTAAATGATGTTGTTAAAGATGCAGAATTCAGAGTGTTCAAAGAAGCTGTTGAAAACAATGGTATTGTTACCGGACTACTTGCTAAGGGTTGCGGAGACTATACAAGAAATCAGCTTGATGTACTAACTGATTTTGTCAAAAAACTTGGCGCCGGCGGATTAATTTGGATGAGAGTTAAAGAAGACGGACTCGATGCACCTGTTGCCAAATTTTTTACTGAGGAAGAGAAACAGAATATAATTAAAAGAATGAATGCCGAAGTCGGCGACTTATTATTTATTCTCGCCGGACCAAAATTAAAAACTTTATCGCTGATGGGTTCGCTTCGTTTGGAAATGGCTAAACGTTTGGATTTAATTCCCAAAGAAGAAGTATGGAAACTATTATGGGTAACCGATTTTCCATTGTTTGAATGGGATGATGAAACTCAACGTTATTATGCAATGCATCATCCGTTTACCTCTCCAAATCTTGATGATGTTGATAAACTTGAAAGTAACCCTGGTGAAGTAAGAGCAAGAGCTTACGATTTGGTATTAAACGGAAATGAAATTGCCGGTGGAAGTATTAGAATACACAACGCGGATTTACAAGCCGCAATGTTTCGTGCTTTAGGAATTAGTGATGAAGAAGCAAATCAAAAATTCGGATTTTTAATGGGGGCATTTAAGTACGGTGCACCACCGCACGGAGGAATTGCTTTTGGTTTTGATAGGCTTGTAATGTTGTTGGCAAACGAAAATTCTATAAGAGAAGTTATGGCATTTCCAAAAACGGCAAGCGCCACTTCTCCGATGGATGATTGTCCCTCACCGGTTAGTGATGTTCAATTAAAAGAACTCCACATAAAATTAAGATAGGTTGTCTATTCAAATAATATAAAACCGGAATGATGGAATATTGTATCTAACTACCACATCAAAAACTTTTTCTAAATAGCTTTTTCCATTATTCCATTATTCCTCTATCCCTTTTTTGTATTCCATCATTCCAATTTTCCTTTCGCACCAGTTATTCAACCTCATTACAACATTCAGCAAATCTTACAGGAAAATATTACCTGATTACCGATATAATTTCTAAAAACGACCAACTATTTTTTCTTGCATCTGTCATAGAAATACAATATTATAACAAAAGCGGTAATATTTACTACGAGAATTAACAACTATTGAGTTGGTAAGAAATTTGTTCATTGGTTACTCACTCACAAAGAGAGTAAGGTAAGATGGGTCAGCAGCAGTTATTATTAATAGTTTTAGGTGTTATAGTTGTCGGCATTGCAATTTTTGTCGGGATAAATTTATTCAAGGCAAACGCTGCTGAAGCAAAACGAAATAATGTTATTAATGAATTAGTAAACTTAGCTGCCCACGCTCAACAATATTACCAAAAACCAGCTGAACTAGGCGGGGGAAGCCGCACTTTCACAGGATGGAATATCCCGCTTGAATTAAGAACTACGGCAAATGGTTCATACAAAATATTAAATAGAGCGGCACAGGAAATTACTTTAATCGGTACAGGCAACGAAGTTGTAACCGGAACCGATTCTGTAAAAGTTCAATTGGTAGTTTCTCCAACAGAGTATCTTGCTCAAGTAATTAATTAACGTTTATTAGTAGATATTGGTTCTTAAAATATATTTGTTAGTTTTTAGAAATTACTTTATCGGCTTCATCAGGATAAAATAAGTTGTCTTTGATATAAGTTTATAATGGAGTTAAAATATTGGCATGAAATTCTCACACAATCATAAACAAACAATCACAAACTAATTAGAAGGAGTTGAACAATGGGTCAACAACAATTATTACTTATCGTTCTTGGCGTTATCATAGTTGGTATCGCTGTTGTAGTCGGTATTAATGTTTTTACAGCAAGTGCATCAGCAGCAAATAGAGATGCAGTTATATCCGACATGACAAATCTAGCTGCAATGGCACAGCAACATTATAGAAAACCTGGAGCTCTTGGCGGCGGAGGTAATGCATTTGATGCTTCAAAAGGTGGTACTGCTTGGGCAATTCCTTTGCAGTTAGAAACAACTGCTAATGGTTCTTATAGTTTGACACCTGGTGCTCAATCAATAACACTTAATGGTATTGGTAATGAAGTAGGAAACGATGGTGAGGACTCCGTCCGGGTAACAATGGTGGTCGGTCCAAATGAGATTACATCAACAACAATTGTTAACTGATGTTTTAAAGAAAAAATTTCTTAAATTGTAGGCAGGTAAAACTACGCTAACTGTTTTACCTGCCTTTTTCATATTAAGGTGACTTAAAGTTATGATTGAACTTAGATTCAATGCAATAAAACCTAACGGGCAGGCAATTAGCGGAACGATGACTACTGCAACGTTCGCCGAAGGTAAAAAAAAGATTAAAGCTCTTGCCGAAAAAAACCAACTTAAAATCAAATCGATTGAAAAGAAGGCTGCATTTCTTTATAAAGTAAAAAGAGGAAATGAAAAACCAATTACCGGGGAACAAAGAGCATTTACTAAAGCTGAAGTTATTACTGCTCTTCAAAAACTTGGTTATACTGTTGTTTCTGTGAATAAGAAACTTCTCGATTTTAGTCTTAAACCACCCCCGCAGGAAATTGTATCTTTTGTTAAGCTTAGTGCAGATCTTTTGGAACAAAAATTGCCGTTCTCTGAAATTCTTACACTCTTAATGAATGACTTAGAGAATAAGACTTTGAGAGATACACTAAAGCAAATAAATAATGAGCTTAAAAAAGGTTCCGATAGCGAAGTTGTATTTATGAAATACCAGGGAGTCTTCGGAAAATTTACGGCGTATATGCTGGGACTTGCTTCGAAGAGCGGTAACATGGCAGAAATATACCGTGCGACTGCAAAATTTTTAGAAAGACAAATGGAATTTCGTAAAAATCTTAGAAGTGCTTTAATTACACCGATAATTACTTTATTTGTTTTATTCATTGCAGTACTATTTTATGTAGGTTACATTTTCCCCGAAACAGCTAAATTATTTTTAAAGTTTGATATCCCTCTTCCTCCGATGACTGCTTTTACTTTAGTGATGAGTGACTTCTTGATTGTTAATTGGTGGCTTGTATTATTAATTATGATTGCACCGCCGATTTTTTTGATTTATTATGGAAAAACCAGTAAAGGTCGATTGGTACTTGATAGGTTTATGATGAAAATTCCCGTTATGGGTTCATTAATTCACAAAACTTCCATTGAAGTTTTTTGCAGAGTATTTTATACTTTATATACTGGTGCTGCAGAAAGTATTGAACCGATTAGAATTGCAGCCGAAGCATCCGGGAATAAATATTTTGAAAATCAAATTAAAACTATTGCCATTCCTTTAATGATAAAAAAAGGTGCCGGTGTAACCGAATCATTTGAAGCCACCGGTGTGTTTACCGAAACGGCAATTAATCGTTTTCACTCAGGTGAAGAAACCGGTACAATAAAAAACACGGCTCTTCAGCTTGCAAACTATTATGAAAGTGAAACGGTGTTTAGACTAAAGAACGTGATAGAAATGATACAAGTGTTTATTGCTATGGTTATTATGATTGTTATGATTTTATTAACTCTGGTTTCCGCCGAGACGGCAACCATTAGTCCTAAATCACCGGTGATGTAATGAGACCGATAATAAATTTAATCGATAAGGATAAACTTCTTAACTATGCTAAACAATAAACTAAATAAATATTTTTGGGATAGCTCAAAAGAGAGTTTTTCGGAGGAATTTCAACTCAGAAGAATTATTGAATACGCTTCATTTCCGGATTTAATTCAAACACCTTTTGATTTGGTGCGCAGAAATATCAATAAGATAGATTTGAGTATTTTGCGAACAAGTACAAGTAGAATTGAGTTAATAAATGTATTGAAACACTATCTTGTAAAAAGTAATTCATGGGAAGAAGCAATTAAAGAGTATGTTAATGATTGCCTAAGCCAAGAACATTTATTGGGAAATTAAGCTTTTACTATTGACAAAATTTAATAAACTTCACATAAATTAAAGAAAGCATATTATGATAGACACTCAACTCGAAATGACTGATAAGATTGGGTACTTATTACTTAAGAAAGGAATAATTGACGCAAAAATTCTTGAAGATGCATTAAAGATAAAAGCAAGTGATCAAGCTAAATTAAAAAGAAATCTTGCTCAAATTTTGGTAGATGAATTTAATTTCGACCATGATACGATTTTTAGAGAAGTAGCTGTGCTTTATGCATTTAAAGAATTAAATCTTCACATCGAAAATTTACCTGAAGAAAGAATTGCAGAATTACGAAAAATGATTCAGGCTCAGAATGAGGATACAAAACAGATGCTGCTTGAACATCGTGTGATTCCGTACAAATTTGATGAACGGCAAAGAGATAAACTTATTCTTGCTGCTGTCGATCCAACCGATCGTTCATTGTCGAAAATAGCATTTAACCTTAATGCAAAAAAATATGAAATAAATTACTTAAGAAAGCGAGACTATGAAAAACTCATAGAAATCCTTCTTCCCCCGGAAAATGTATTCCTAAAAATGATTGAAGAAGCTGATGAAGAAATGCATGTTAGCGATGATATGGAAGCACAGCTTGATGAAGAAGAACTTGATGCCGAAATTAATAAATCTGCCTTAATTAACTTGATTGAAGCCGCACTTATAGAAGGTGTTAGGCGGGGAGTATCCGATATTCACATTGTTCCAAAATCTTCAACGCGTACCGATATCCATTTTAGAGTTGATGGCAGACTTCAGCTATGGCATTCGCAAGAAGGTACGCTGCCCGAAGCACTGATGGCGGTTGTAAAAGATAGATCAAAGGGTTTGGATAGATTTGAAAGAGAACGCGCACAAGATGGTTTTATGCAAAGAGAAATCGACGGACACATTATTCGATACAGAGTTTCCGTTTTACCGATGGTAGGTACAGAACTTCGTAATAAATTTGAAAGTATCGTTATTCGTATCCTTGACGATAGGAAAGTTATAAAAGATTTATCAAAGCTAGGTTTGGTCGGATACGGAAAAACAGCATTCGAAAAAGCAATTCGCCAACCGCAGGGAATGGTAATATTAACAGGTCCTACCGGTTCCGGTAAAAGTACAACTCTTATAGCAGCTCTCTATCAAGTTGTTACTCCGCAAGTGAACGTTCTTACGGTTGAAGACCCTGTAGAATATGTTATCGAAGGGGCACGCCAATTGAAGATCGGACATAAAATGAATTTTGAACAGGCAATACGTTCTATTCTTCGTCATGATCCTGATATTGTATTAGTCGGTGAGATGAGAGATAAAGAAACTGCAGAGACTGCTATTAAACTTGCCAACACCGGTCACTTAACTTTTTCAACTCTTCATACAAATGATGCACCGAGTGCAATATCTCGTTTATTTAAAATGGGTGTTGAACCTTTCTTGATTGCTTATGCAATTAACCTTATTGTTGCTCAGAGACTTATAAGAAAACTTTGCAACGATTGTAAAAAAAGGGCTACTCAAATTGATGAGAAAATAATTGAATCCGCAGGTTTAAGAATGGAAGAATGGAAAGATGCCGAGATTTACGAAGCGGTCGGTTGTCCTAAGTGCAATAACACCGGATATAAAGGTAGGATGGCAATTCATGAAGCACTCTACTTTACAAAAGAATTACGTGAAATTATTGTAAGATCTGGAGAAGAAGTTGACGAAGAAAAAGTAAGACTACAATCGAAGAAAGACGGTTCAAAAAATCTAAGAGAATCCGGTTTTGAAAAAGTAAGAATCGGACTGACTTCAATTCAAGAAGTAATTGCAGCAACATCGGAGGATTAATACTTTGGAAGATGCTCGTCAAATATTAGCAACATTTACTCAAAGTATTCCGCAGTCGGTACTGGGTCCTGAAAGAACCGAGTATATTTTGGAAAAAATTGATTCACTTTCCGACGAAGATCGATTGAAACTTATTAAATATGTGAATGCAATATTATCGGTAATGATTGAGCGTGAAGCTTCCGATATTGAAGTTGGGGGAGAAGGTTCAGGCGGTTTTGTATGGTTTAGAATTTTTGGTGATAAGAAACGCATTGAGCAAATTCCCAAATTAACTCCTGATGAATCAACAGTTCTTATTTCAAGTCTTATTAACAAAAACCAGCGCGAAGTTTTATCTAAAGTAAGAAACCTGGATTTCAGCTATACTTTTTACCATGCTAAATTAGGAAAGAACTTAAGATTTAGAGCAGATGCTTATTTTGATCTCGATGCTTTAGCACTTAATATGCGTGCAATATCTGTAACTATAAGACCGCTGGACTCATTGGAGTTTCACCCTTACGCTGTTAAAATGATGAGTCATAACTTCATGAAGTTCGGTTTATCGTTAGTTACCGGCATTACAGGTTCGGGTAAATCTACTACGTTAGATTCAATAATTGATTACCATAACCGGTTCGATCCAGCGCATGTTGTTATTATTGCGTCACCGGTTGAATACGTTCATAAATCAAATGCTTGTATAATTCGACACAGAGAAGTAGGCAGAGATGTACTTAGCTTTAAGGAAGGAGTTATTCAGGCTTTACGTCAAGATCCCGATATAATTGTTATCGGTGAAATGAGAGACCCCGAAACAATTATGGCAGCTTTGGAAGTAACCGATACCGGTCACAAAGTGTTCTCCACACTTCATACTTCATCGGCAGTTGAATCTTTAGATAGAATTATTGCAGAAGTTGAACCTGCAGAACAAGAAAGAGTTCGAAATAGATTGGCAGATGTTCTTGTTTCGGTTGTTTCACAGAAATTAGTCCCTACATTGGACGGCAAGCGTGTTATGGCAAAAGAAGTACTTGTTGTTACTCCAAGTGTTAAAGCCGCCATAAAAAACAACAATACCGGCGAAATTTACGGTATGATAAACCAGGGTGCTCCGCAGGGAATGGTTACTATGGAACAAGATTTGCTTAGATTATTCAAAGAAAGGAAAATATCCAAGGATAATGCTATTGCTTACTCTAACAATAAAACAAGAATGCTTCAGTTAATGAGGGCAGTCTAATTAATGAAACCTTATGTCTTTATATATTGCGAAGGTTCGGATACCAAAATTGTTGTAGCCACGCAAGATAAAGAAGGTATTCGCATTTTAAGAACGGTTACTCTGAATGCTGCATCTGTTAAGGCAGATTCAATGCCTTCCGAGGAAAAATTTGATGATTTCAGCATGGAAGGCGTCTCGGAAGACTTCAAATTTGATGATATTGGTGGTTCTGATAGAGAAGGCGGAGGTCTTTCAAATACTGAAATTGGAAACATTGCAACAGGTTTAGATGGAATAAATCTGAATTCCGCTAAATTTATTCTAATTGGTACCGAACCGGCTATGAACTATCATGTTTATGACGGACCCAAGGAAAAAGATAAAAAAGCGCAAATTTTAGCAATTACTACCGATATTGAGCAGTCAAAAAATATTTATGTAGCACCTGACCTGATTGATTACATACCATACAATGACAAATCATTACTTGCAGCCTTTTTGGAAAATACCGTGCCTTGCATGGATTTACTCACGCAGCTTGCAGCTTATCATAAGAAAAGACATTATAAGATTCAAACAATTAAAAGTGCGGATTTATCCCTCGCATATTATGTTGCTAATAATGTTAAATTTTTCCCGGAAGATTATACACTGATAATTTATACCGGTAAAGAATACAGCAAGTTGATCTTTTTGGAGGGTAATAAACTAAAGCATATCGGGTCTACTTTAGATATCGGGACGAAAAATTTAAGTACCTACGATGTTTACTTTTCCAAAATTCTTTTAGAGATGGAAAACGGCGGTATACCTCAATTAGATAATGTTATACTTTGCGGTGAAGATAGATCAGAAAATTTAACTCTTTCGTTTTATGGTACATTCCCGGAAGCAAACGTAACCGAACTTGATTTTAAGAATTTTAATACAAGCTTGCTTTCATCCGAAATTAAATCACAACTTCCGGATTTTGCTATTCCGCTTTCTGTTGCAACCGAGTTTTTTGATGAACTCAAAAAGAAACACAAAGGAATAAATATTCTTCCAAGATTTATTGTTGAAACGCAAAAAATACTTCAATTCGGGTTATTGAGTTACGCATTAATGCCGCTAATATTCTTAGCTACTTTCTTATTTACATATCTTATTTTAGAAAAGAACAAGGAAATATCGGAACTTGATGTAGAAGTACAGCGGCTAACAAAACTTCAACAAGAAAATCAAGCATTGATGGACCAGATATATCCTTTGTCAAATAAAATTGCAGGTTTCGATGTAACTAAAGCAATTCTTGATTCTGCAACAGTAGGTACCGAGATTTGGGGAGAAACTTTAGATAGAATGGCTGATTTTGTTGAACGGCGACGAAGTTTTTGGATAACAAGTATTCAAAATTTTGCACCAAACCAATTAAGAATTAACGGGTATTCACTTTCCAGAAGTGTGCTTACCGAGTTTGCAGATTATTACGACAGCTCTGTTCTGGAAAATATTACTTTCGAACCTTTAAGAGAAAGCAACGCATTTTCTTTTAATATTACTTTACGCTTAGACGATGCACGCAGGGTCCCATCACAATTTGGTAGAATCAATGGACCGTAAGACGAAAAATTCCATATTGCTTGGTGTTATTCTTTTGGTGATTGTACTAATCGGTGCAGCATATACATTTTTCTATTTGGATGGAAAAATAAACGACAGAGAGAAAAAGCTGAAAGAAATTAATTTTAACGCATACGACACAGATGATTTAATTGACCAATTACTAACATTGCAGGCAAGAGCAAACGAGCTTGATTCTATACTTGCGCTGCGTAAATATAATGTGCCTGTTATACTTCGCCAATCAAAGTTTTTTAATTTTGTAAACAACGTTAGTTTTAATTTTTCACCTCATTCATTTGTTAATATTGAGTACAAAACCGTAGAAAGCGAAACACATTTTAAGAAATTTTTATATGCACTGAACGGAACCGCTACTTTCAACGATCTTTATAAACTGATCTATGCAATAGAACAAAGTAAAGAACTTAAAAAAGTTTCGAATGTGATAATCTCAAATTTTGTTAAAGTTGATGAAGACGGATTTCCCCATTACTTAGTTTCGTTTAGGCTTGAAGCCTCTGTTTATTTTTCGGATAATGACCGTTTTGCTTCCTCAACACTTAAGGAAAATAGGTTAACAGCAAATCCTTTATACGATGTATTTTATCCGTTAATTAGAAATGAAATACCACCTAATATTAATAACCTCCTGGACGTTCAGACCGCACAACTTTTAGCTCTTATTCCCGAAGGTGCTTTTCTTGCCGATAGTAAAGGAAATACATACCTGCTTTGGGAAGGAGACGAAGTTTACCTCGGTTACTTAACCGATATTGATTATCAAAATAGTGCAGTTAATTTTATTTTGAACAAGGGAGGAATTATAGAAAAAGTGAATTTAAGTTTAGTAGAAAAAAACGTGAGTAAATAAAATGAAAAAATTACTTTTATTATTTCTCTTAATTTCGTGCGCCGTTCCGATCTTTGGGCAAAGAGACCTTGAAAAGATGCTGAGCGATTATAAGAATCCTGCTGAACTTGTCACTTTATCGCCGGAAATTCCTTTTGAACAGGCTCTCGAAGTATTAAGTAAATTAAGTGAAAAATTTACCGGGCAGAGAATGGTTTCTACTGCCGGTTTCGATCAACCGATTGGTATTAAAATCGAGAACATGCACTATCTGCAAGCTTTTAAAATTATTGTTCAATACAACAACTTAATCTATGAAGAAAAACCGGAAGTATATATTGTTAAAAGGAAAGACGATACAAAAGTTGAGAGATCAGCGCAAACATATGCCGCTGTTGATTCTCGTGAAGTTCAAATATCGGCAATATTTTTTGAAGCAAATATTTCAGAGATGCGTTCACGTGGAATTAATTGGCAGTTTTTACTTTCTCGCAGCGGATTGAATATTGGCTCAGAGTTTAAGTCTTTCTTGGAAAGTGAAACCGGTGGCACCGGCGGAGGCACTGCAGCACAGCAATCACCTCCTGATTTTAATATAAGTGCTAGTTCCGAATACACTATGGGTGAATTTGAAGGAACAGCGGAAGGTATTTTTAAGTTTTTTGAGGAAGAGAACCTCGGTGAAATAATTGCTCGTCCTTCTATTACAGTTCGAGACGCCAACGTAGGCAAGATTCAGATTGGGCAGGATATCTCTATAAAACAACGTGACTTTGCCGGTAATGTAATTGATGTTTTTGTCCCTACCGGTACAATATTGCAAATTACTCCTTATATTTATTCTGAAGACGGACTTGATTATATTCTATTAAAAATTAATGCAGAAAGAAGTACTGCTCCAACCATTACAGAGTTATCGACCATTATAAATAAAACAAACGCTGCTACCGAAGTACTTATGCTTGACGGTGAAAAAACAGCAATCGGTGGATTGTTTGTAAATTCGGAAACATCTGTAAGAAGAGGAATTCCGTTATTAAAAGATTTACCGTGGTGGTTTTTCGGGTTACGTTACATTTTCGGTTATGATGAAGTGACAATCACCAAAAACGAAACCATTATTATGTTGGAAGCAAAGATTTTACCGACACTGAAGGAAAGGATGACAGAGAAGAAAGAAGGTAAAGATGTAATGAAAGATTATAGAGAAGAAGCAACTAAATCTTTGCAGCAGTACAAAACAAAAAAGGATGACAACGAGGACGAGGATTAAAAATGGAATCCTTATTAATTGTTGATGATGATATAAACTTGTGTGAAGCTCTTTCCGATGAGTTGAAAGAAGTCGGTTATGAGGTTAACTATGTTAATAATGCTGATGCCGCACTTGTTTATTTAGATAACAATCAAGTTGATCTTCTTCTGCTTGATCTTAAAATGCCTGAAAAAGACGGGTTTTATGTTCTAAAGAATCTTAAAGAAAAGGGTAATAATGTTAAGGTAATTGTTCTTACCGCTTACGCCGATGTAAAAAGCGCTATAGATTCCGCTAAAATGGGGGCTTCGGATTTTGTCAGCAAACCGTATGATCTGGATGAGCTGATTATTACAATTCGAAAAGTATTGCAAAGAATACAATGAAAATCAATGCAAGATTATTACTACTTACATTCACAATTGTTGTTCTTGTTACCGTCTCGTCTTCAATTGTTTACTATTCTCTTACCAATAAGTTAATTGCTACTCAGCAAAATCAGAATATACTTAACTCTACAAACGACTTTATTTTTAATTTTCAGTTGGCTGTTGAAGAAATTGAAGACAATTACAAACAGATCATTCAGAATAATAAAAAACTCTCCCTTGTCAATCTTCAGAATGAATATATAGATTTTGTATTTACTCTTATTAATGATTCACAAATAAATTTTGATAATTATGCAGCAAGTTCTAATCTGAATATAAGAAGCAGACACCTCTCTTTAATTCAATTTATGCAGGACAATCCCAATATAATATTCAAGTATGATGTAAGAGATGATAACACATATTATTACGGAAAAATAATAACAGAAAAATTTTTGAATGATATTTCCGAAAAGATAAGAGCAGAAATATCGTTGATAATTAATAATGCCCCCGTTGAGCTAACAAAATCAAACTCCAACACTTTGTATCTTACATCAATATTGGATGCAATAGATGATCTGAAATATAAAAATCAATTTGATATTTACTACAACACATATCAACGTTGGGATTTTTACGCTACTTATTATATACCCACAACACTGCTTACAAAAGATACAAAGATTGGTTTCGTGATATTTAATCCTTCGGAAGATGTTGTTGAGTTTAGATATAATGCCGGTATTATTGCAATGTTGATTACATCTTCAGGAATTGCGCTTGCTCTGATTTTAGTATTGCTTTTTACATCCAAACTCCGTTCGCAAATATCGAATTTAAGTTATGCCTCCGAAGTTATCGGAAAAGGAAATTTAGATCATCGCGTACCTGTTGATTCCAATAATGAGCTCGGTAAACTCGGACTGGCTTTCAATAAAATGCTTGATGATCTCAACGATCAAAAACAAGCAGAGAAAGAATATACCGAGTTTATTACACTATTAAACCAGAAGCCGAGTCTGCATGAAATAGCCGAAGCGGCAATTCAAAAAATAATTAAAGCAACAGGAATTTCTTTTGGTGTTCTGTACCTGGTAGAAGAAAAAGACAGCTTAAGAAAAATTGCTTCGTACGGAGTTTCCAACGGTGTAAGCGAAACAAATAATAATTTTGATTATTACAGAAATGCAATTGAACAAAAAGATATTATTGAATTCAAATTCAAGAAAAATCTTCCCGTTGTAAAAACCGGCTTAACTGAAATAAGAATTAAATATACTATCATTGTTCCTATAATCTACGGTAATAATGTTGTCGCGGTTGCAGAACTTGCCTCGGAAGAGACCCCTGAAAAAGATGTAAGAGAATACCTGTTGAATATTAGAGAACAACTTGCCATTGGAATCATTAACGGAAGTTCTTTCGAAAAGTTGGAAATTCTGGTCGATGATCTTAAAAAACTTAACGTTGAATATGAAAACCAAAACAAAGAATTACGGGAACTGCATCATAAACTAAAAGCCAAAGCCGATGAACTAAATCTTGAAAGAATAAAAGCTCTTGAATCAACAAAGTTAAAATCACAATTCCTAACCAACATAACGCACGAGTTAAAAACACCGCTTAATTCTATCATCGGTTTATCCGATTTGATAAATAAAGACGAAACACTAAATCTGCCGCATAAAAATAGGTTGAATGTTATAATAAGAAACGGGAAAAAATTATTAAACCTTATAAATAATATTTTAGAGTACTCTAAAGCCGAAGCCGGTAAAACGATAATAAAAAACGAAACCTTTTTGCTCAATAATTTTATTGAAGAGATTAATTCGTTCATATTACCGATCGCAAACGAAAAAGGACTGAATTATATTTGCAATGCACCTGAAGAAACATCCGTTGTGTTGTACATTGATAAAGCTAAGCTCGAACAGGTAATTATTAATCTTCTTAATAATGCAATTAAGTTTACCGATGAGGGATTTATCAAACTTCACGTTGATATTGAAAGCGAAAATGATCTTGTTATCACTGTTGAAGATACGGGTATAGGTGTAGACGAAAAAGATAAAGAAATTATTTTCGAGGAATTTCGTCAAGCGGATGGTACAATATCAAGACAATACGACGGAACGGGACTTGGATTATCTATTTGTAAAAAATTTACTGAGCTTTTGAGTGGAGAGTTTCACCTTGAAAGTGAAGTCGGAAAAGGTTCAAAGTTTACAATAAGATTGTTTGACGTGATTTTGAAAAAGGGTTCTTTTGAGAATATCTCCGAAGTTTTATCACAGCAGAATAAGCGGGTTATGATACTGGAAGAAAATCCGACAAACAAAAAATTAATAAGCGATTATCTTGCGTTAAACGACTTTCATGTTATTAATTATGAAAACGGAACCGATATTGCCGAAGAGATAAAAACACAAAATGTTTCGCGGGTAATTATAAACCAAGATTTTAACAATAAAACCGGCTGGAAATATCTTGTCGATATCAAAAACAATAATATTTTAAAAAATATTACTCCAATAATAATAAGTACATTCAATGAAAATAATTACGGTTACGGGTTGGCGGTTTTTGATTATATAACAACAAATAACTGCGGTCAGCAATGTGTTAACATCTTAAACGAACTTTCGGTTGAACTCGGAAGAAAATCACTTAGAATAATATCGTTGTTAAGTGATACTACGGTTAATAATTTTCTAAAGAGCAATTTCAATGCTGAGATAGTTAAGAATTCAAACTACTACAAAAATATTTCACTAAGCAAAAAAAGCGATCAGCCGGATGTAATTTTTATTGATGTAAATAAGAAATCTGTTGGTATTGTAGATCAATTTAAACATGACCGCAATACTCGAAGTATTCATTTTATAGGACTTATATCCAATAACTTTGAAGATGAACAAAAATCATTATCAAACGAATTATTAAAAGTAACACTTGCCAGGAAACATCATGTAATTGATATTCTAAAAATTCTCAGAGACAGGCTTCAAATTTCGGAGAATGAACTGACGCGGGCAAAATTAATAATTGATGAAACTCCTTCCGAAATTGATGTTCAGAAACAAAGCAAGAGTATAAATGAAATTAGAATTCTTATTGTTGATGACGACCGGGACACACTCTTTACGGTCGGTGAAATTGTAAAAAGTTCCGGCTACCATCCGTTATTTGCAAAAAACGGGGTTGAATGTATTTTAACACTTAAACACGAAATTCCCGATCTTATTCTACTTGATATTATGATGCCTAAAATGGACGGATTTGAAACTTTGAAAGAAATTCGTAAACATAAAGAGTATGACGGTATTCCTGTTGTTGCTTTAACTGCTTATGCAATGCTTGATGATAAAGATATCATCAACAAAAGCGGTTTTGAAGATATTATTACAAAACCGATCGATACAATAACAATGACAAATAAACTAAACTATATCTTTAATAAATAGAGTGGATTTTGGATGAGTAAAATTTGCGTTATTGATGACCACCCGGAAAATGTTTTTATACTGCAAGATAGACTTGAAAAAGCAGGTTTCGAAATTATAACCGCTTATGACGGTAAATCCGGCTTAGAAAAAGTAAGAGAAGAACTCCCCGATTTAGTTCTACTTGATGTTATGATGCCGGGTGTTTCCGGGTTTGATGTTTGCCGTTCAATTACAAAGGATGACCTGACCAAGCATATACCGGTTATATTATTGACCGCATTGACTTCAACCGAAGATTTGGAGGAGGGACTGCAAGCCGGGGCTTTTGATTATGTAAAGAAACCATTTAACCGCGCCGAACTTCTTGCAAGAATTAAATCAGCTTTACGTTTCTCCGAAACAAATAAATTTTTAATTGAGATTGAAAAAATAAATACATTTGCCGCAACGGTACTTACGGCTAATCATGAAATCAAACAGCCGTTAACCTTGATTAATCTATCAATTACTGCAATTAGAAGAGAACTCTCAAAAGAAGAATTGAATCTTGATTCTATTGAAAAGCGGGTTAAGTTTATTGAAACCGCAACTAAAGAGATAATAGCAGTTCTCGAAAAACTTACCTCTATAAAAAAGCCGGTATTTACCGAATATATTAATAACCTCAAGATGATTGACATTAATACCGATATGGGCAAAAGTTTGTAGAATGTGTCCTGCGTAATAAAAGACATTAATCAGATATAAAATCTAATTGAACCGTACCCGCTGACATTTGTCGGCGTGAATGCATAGCTCGTAGTTTATAATTTCTTGGTTTCTTAAAATCCCCGGGATTTGTCAGATAAAAAAAATTAACAAAAATTTTTACATACTTATTTTAATTAAGAAAATCCCGGGGATATCATTCTAAAAACGTTGAAGGTCACTTGCTTTTGACCTTCAACGTTGCTAGCAATCTAAGCAACCTTCGAGGAAAAGCAACGCAAAACACATACGCTTACCTCGAAGGTTAGAGGCTTGATAAAAATCCCGGGGATTTCAAACTATAAATTAAACTTCTGCAGTGCGGATAAAATTTCGGGGAAGTTGTATGGTTTTTTTATAACATGATTTATTTTTAAGTCTATCATCTCGGAGCTTTGCAAATCAACATCAGAACCTGAAGCTAAAATAACGGGTATATTTTGTTCATGAGCACGAAATTGTTTTATTAGTTCAATACCGTCCATTTCCGGCATTTTCTTATCTATAATAAGTACATCAAAAAGAGATTTGTGAATTTCATCAATTGCTTCAATACCTGTCTTCGCAACCGATACATTATATCCCTGTGTTCTAAGTAAATCCGAAAGTACTTCACTAACGGAAATATCGTCTTCGGCAAGTAAAATATTAGCGGACTGATCTTCCTTCCTAACATAAGCTGGTAAGTGAATTGTAAATTTAGTCTCCTCGGATTTGCTGCTTGCTTCTATTTTTCCACCGTACTCTTCAATTTTTTCTTTAACAATATATAATCCGTAACCTGATTCTTGTTTCTTTTGTTTTGTAGAAAACTCCGGTTCAAAAATTTTAGTTAAATTTTCTTCACTTATACCGGCTCCGTTATCGATCACCTCGATCTTTATAAAAGAGCGACCGTTTACTTTTTCCAAACTATGAATAATTGTAATCTCTCCATCGGTATCAACTGCTTCAACGGCATTTTTAAATAAATTTAAAAGTACTCTGTACAAATCTGTTTCATCAATAAGTATCGGCGGTATCTCTAATGAAGGATCGAATTTGTTTTTGAATAATTCTTTTTCATTTTTATTAAAACTCTCGATGACTTCATTAATTACTTGAATAACATTTACTTTCCGAATATGCCGTTTACTTGAACCGTTTGGAGTAAGATGCAAGCTAACTATATCAGATGCACGTTTAACGGATTTTTCCAAACCGGATATAATTTTATCGGTGTCTTTATTTTTCGGAAGAGTATTCTTTAGCAAATCAATTCCGTTCATCAAACTTGTAAGAATGTTATTCAAATCGTGAGCGGAATTTTTAAATGAATTATCAGCCATTTTGTTTTAGATCGTAGCTTTTAATTTTTGTGTAGAGAGTTTTCTGTGTTATACCCAATGCTCTTGATGTATTTTCTCTATTCCAACTAAACTTGTTGAGAATTTTGTGTATATGAATCTTTTCGACTTCCTTTAACGAAAGTACATTTTCATCATCACTATTAGAAAAACTTTGTACGCTCTTGTAATCCGTTATCGGTAAATTCAAATCTTTAGGCTCAATCAATTCACCATCCGAAAAAATTATTGCCCGTTCAATAATATGTTCAAGTTCTCTTACATTGCCGGGATATTTATAGTACATAAGTTCATGTTCTGCTTCTTTAGAAAGTTTCTTTGGTGAACGAAGCGGTGATTTGGTTTGAAGGAAATGATTAGCCAGAATTAATATATCGCCTTCTCTATCTTTGAGCGGAGGTATAGTTAGCGTAATTACATTTAACCTGAACAACAAGTCTCTTCTAAAGTTACCTTTTTCGGATTCTTCCATTAAATTTTTATTTGTTGCGCCGATAACTCTAACATTAGATTGTAAATTACTAACTCCGCCGATTCTTCTGAATTCTCCTTTTTCTAGAAACCGTAAAAGTTTTGGCTGCAATGTTAAACTCATCTCTCCAATCTCATCTAAAAACAGCGTGCCGCCGTCGGCAATTTCAACCAAACCCTGTTTAGAAGACTTTGCATCGGTAAAAGCACCTTTTTCATGACCGAACAATTCACTTTCTATCAGTTGATCGGGGAGTGATGCACAATTTATTGCTACAAAAGGTTTGTCTTTTCTTTCGGAATTTTTATGAATGAATTCGGCAAAAAGTTCTTTACCTGTTCCGGTGTCACCTTCTAACAAGATATTTGATTCAGACATTGCGGCTTTTTGAGCGAGATCAAGAATGTGCTTTAAAATCTTACTTTCACCAATAATTTTATGCGGAGCAGTTTGATTCAGCTTGGCGGATAAAATTTTATTTTGGATTAACAACTCTTTATGATTACGTGCACGTTCGATAACTACTGTTAAGGCATCAAAATCATAGGGCTTTGTAATAAAATCATAAGCACCGTTTTTTATGCAGTCAATCGCAGTTCTAACTTCGGTTTTTGCAGTTAAGACAATAACCTGAACATTGGGGTGAAATTCATTTGCAAACTTCAATACTTCTTCGCCATGAATTTCTTTCATTTCTAGATCAAGCAGAAGAATATCGTATGATTTTTGTTTTAGGTTTTCAATTGCATATTTCCCATCGGAAACAATGTCAACCTGGTATTCTTCATTTACGAGTTCTTCCTTAAGCAGGTAGGCAAGAATCTCATCGTCATCTGCAATTAGAATTTTGGCTTTTTCCCTCATGATGCACTTTGTTATTAATTTTAGAATAAATTAATAACCAATAATAATGAATTTTTGAACTAAATGTAAAAATTACCGGTTGTCTAGAATAATAAAAATAATTAAGAAACTTCATTTTCTTGAAATTATTGAATCATAAGTGTATTTTTAACGCTCTAATTTTATTGGATTGGGGGCGCGTAGCTCAGTGGTAGAGCATCTGCCTTTTAAGCAGAGGGTCGGTGGTTCGAGACCACCCGCGCTCACAGTAATTAAACCCTTGTAAGATAAAGACTTGCGAGGGTTTTTTGTTTTTAAAGAAAATATCGCTGAAGTAGAAACTGAAGTAGTTTTTTTCTATAACTCTCAGTGTTCGGCTCCACACCAATGCTTTGATTAATTTTCCAGTCTTTGAATTATCTCTTTAAAACTATCTAAACCGGCCTCTATATTCTCAACTATTTCTGCCGCAAGAATATCGGGGTCGGGCAGGTTGTCTGTATCGCCGAGACTTTCATCTTTAAGCCAAAAGATGTCCAGATTGGTTTTATCGCGGGCGATTATTTCATCATAAGTGAATTTCTTGAATTGCTCTGTCTCTGTGCGTTTATGTCTATTCTTTGGATTATAGGATTTTACAAAATCTTCAAGATGATCAAATTTCATCTGCTGTGTTTTTAATGTAAAATGCTGATTAGTTCTTAAATCATAAATCCAGACTTCCTTAGTCCAAGGTGTTTTACTAGCCGGTTTGTTGTCAAAGAAGATTACGTTTGCTTTTACTCCTTGCGCGTAAAATAAACCGGTTGGCAATCTTAGTATTGTATGAAAATCGGTTTTCGCTAATAAATTCTTACGGACAGTTTCTCCGGCGCCTCCTTCAAAAAGTACATTATCAGGCACAACCACTGCGGCACTGCCATCAGGTTTTAGCATTGATACTATGTGCTGAACAAAATTTAATTGTTTATTTGAAGTAGTTACCCAAAAATCCTGTCGTTCATAAGAAAGTGATTCTCGTTTTTGTATGCCTTCTCCGTTTGTTATTGTTATACTACTCTTTTTGCCGAATGGCGGATTGGTCAGTACATAATCATAATTTGTTTTAGGTTTACTCAGTAAACTATCTTCACGCATAATTGGCGGATCACTTTCAATGTCACTTATGTTGTGGAGGTATAAATTCATTAAGCATAATCTTGCGGCACTCGGCACAATTTCCCAGCCGCGAAATGTATTGAACTTCAGAAACTCCTTTTGCTCGGAATCTAATTTTAGTTTACTTAGATATTCATAAGACGATAAGAAGAAGCCGCCAGTACCGCAAGCCGGATCAGCAATGGTCTTCATTGGTTCGGGTCTGATACATTCTACCATAGCTTTAATCAATGCGCGGGGAGTAAAATATTGCCCTGCACCGCTCTTTGTATCTTCTGCATTTTTCTCTAATAGCCCTTCATATATATCTCCCTTGACATCTGTTTCCAGTGTAAGCCAATTCTCTTCATCTATCAGATCAATAAGCTTTTTTAGTTTAGCCGGATCTTGTATTTTATTCTGAGACTTAAAGAATATTTCGCCTATCATCCCTTTCTTCTTGCCGAGTTCATTGAGCAGTGTTACATAGTGAACTTCAAGCTCAGCACCGGTTTTATTTTTAAGTGATTCCCAATCATATTTTTTGTCGATTATTGTTTGCCTATTAAACGGCGGCTTGGAATATTCATAAGCCATTTTGAGGAAGAGCAGATAAGTAAGCTGCTCTAAATAATCGCCGTAACTTACGCCGTCATCACGAAGTATGTTGCAGTAATTCCAAACTTTTGAAACGATTGATGATGCTGTCATTTTATCCCTTGTTTACAGTGCAACTTATAGTGCAACTTACAGTGCAATTTACAGTGCAGATCATACAGATTTAATTCTCAACTTCTTCATAAAATATTCGCTAATTTCATAATAACCTGTTTTAGGGCTGCCTGAATAAACAATTATTCCCAATTTTTTTAGTGTATTGAGATTGTTTTTAATTGTTCTTGCAGAAAGTTTATATTTGGAAATAAAATCGATTGTTTTAAGCTTTTCTTTTTCCAGGAGAAATGTAGTCATTAAAACTAGTCTTTGTTTAAGTGGCTCGGTAAATCCTTTAATTGTACCATTAGATACACCTTCATTTAATGCCTCACTTATAGCATCACCTACAGCATCACCTACAGCACTTTTTTCACTACCTGCTATCATTTTTTTGTTTCAGTATTGTCATTTAAGTGAACCATTCGGAATTTCCGAATAGTAGCTTTAATAACAATTCAATTTATTCCCACTGCCAATTTGATGAATTCCAATTTATGGGTTTTTCTTTTTCCATTAAACAACCCTCAATAAACTCTTTAATTTTATCAATCGTTTCCGGGAAATCAAAGTCAGTAATTAATCCGGTTCTGTTTTGAAAAGCTTTCCATTGAGTTTGTTTATTTTCATCAGACTTAAACTCATAAGAAAATATTACATTTCTATCATTCAGTGATGTACTTCGTCGCTCAAATGTTTCAGTCAGAGCCTTAGATAATTTTAGTGAATCAAAAGAATTATAAGAAGCTAATTTATAAATATCATAAAAGTCTTTCATTCTGCTTGTATTGAAGTTGAGTTTAACACAAGCTTCAAATTTTTCGGCGATCGCGGATTCAAGAGAGTAAGTCATAATCTTAGGTGCTTCAAAATCAAGAAGTTGAGGGAATTCAATTTCAACCGGTTCCGGAATAACTATATCACCATAACCTAAATCCAATTGAAGTGTAATCCTTGCCCTTCCCATGTATGCATTTAATTTGACCCTTAAACCGGGATATAAACGATCTATTGTTATGTCTTCAACATCAACTGATTCAGCATCAAATTCAACCGCGTCCTCTGCCTCAATTGCACAAATTTCTTTTATTACTTCTTTCAATTCATCAGCATCGTTAGTTAAGTTCGAGCCAAGGAAATCAATATCCTTAGTTGGTCTTAATGACGGCATATCGTAAGCTAAAAACAGTAACGCCCCTTTAAGTATTAATGCATTTTTATATGCGGACTTTGAAAGCCTGTATAAAAATCTTTCCTGAACATATCTGAGCTGAACAGAGTTGAAATCTAATTCATTCTCTTTTGCAATCCGATTTAGTCGCTGGCGTACTGATGTTACTATACTTTCTTTACTCATCCTACAATTGCCTTTATGTAAGGTTGAAGAACGGTTTTGATACGCAGTTTCTCCGAATAATTACGAAGCTTATTAAGATCAGCTTCCTTCAGATTGAGATAATTTTTGAGCGCTTCAAAAGCAATATCTTCACCAAGTTTATCCCGGTACCGGAACATATCACAGACGGTTTTTTCCTTATCATAAATTTTCACAATACCGCTTTTTGTTTTGATCTTATCAATTCCCTGCTCATACATGTCTCCCTTCCATCTATAAAATTTGACGGGCTGATTAGTAATCTTTGGTGCCTTCTCATCTCTCGGCAGTGCGGCATAAATCTTTGAAGGATTTACTGTACTGAGACCGTGATACTCAATTGCAGAAATTAGACAAATGATTATTCTGCTATTACCCTTACAAAGATCTATGAATCCAGGATTAACTTGACTGTCATCTACCGATTCCCAGATTTTATAGAGCCCGGGTTTTACCTTCTCAATAGCATCAGCATCCATAAGCTTGCGAATATCCCTTGGATGAAAACCGGCATCTCGAAGCTCTCCCATTGTGGCATAACCACCATTTTCTTTAATATATTTTATTATCTCATTCATTTTAATTCTTGGATCAATTTCACCTCAAATATAACAAAACTGTGGTCAATTTGATCCATCTTTATGAATTATTTCTTCCGGTTTAACTCCGTACCAACTCCCTTTAAGAAGCCCAACTTTTCCTAAAAATTGGGCTTCTAACATAACTTCCCTTCAAACGCTTGCTTTAATATACTTTGCCTGAGTGCTTCTGATTTTTTAAGACTTTCATCTATCGCTGCTTCCATTTTATCCGCAACCGAAAATCGTCTTTCGATTTCTTCTACGATTTGAGTTTGTACAAAAATATCGTGAGGTAAAGGTAATAACAATTCACGCATCGCTTTAAGTGAAACGTTTTTAATTGTGCTTCCTGTTGCAATCTTGTTTGCATAATTTAGAAATTGCTGTGACTTAAGAAAATATCTAATGAATTGTTTGTTTAATTTTTCACTCACATTAAAGTAGCAGGCACTCTTTCCAAGTATAATTTTTTCGCCATTATAAAAAGCAGTTTTACCAAGAGTCCCATTGATAGATACAAAAACAGTAGACTCGTTTAATGGTTTTTTATATTTCTCAAATTCAACTTTGGTCACCCGTTTTGTATTTTCCTTAATTTCAATTTTACCATCAGATAAGTTGTTTCCATTGATAAAGAAATATTCTCCTTCATCGGAATAATTAGGTGTACCGTGTAGACCATCTCCTAGCTTAGTTGTCAAATTCTCTAATTCAACCCACTCCCAACCTTCCGGCAGCTCACCATTTTCACCTTTGCCCTTTGCATTTTGCCCTTTGCCTTGGACCAGCTTTCCTTCAAACGCAAACTTAAGAACCGCCTGCCGGTAAGTCTTAATCTGCGCTTTTGCTTTTCTGAGGTTTTCAATTCCGTTGTCAAGTTCGCTGAAGAGTTCTTCTATTTTTTCTACAATGCGGTGCTGCTCTTGGAGTGGTGGGAGAGGGATCTTTTGATTAAAAACGTCTCTATCCCTTACTGCTGGATAACTTGACCCTGTTTGCAAGGTATTTAGTCTTTCTAGAAAATCTTTGGAAAGTGTAAAATAAAAGACGTAGTCAGAAACTACTCTATATAGATCAGGTCTGATAACACAAAACCCTGTACTTGCGATTTGCAATTCTGATGATTTAGGGACTCGTGCAATATTTTTTAGATATGTTCGAACAGTAGAAAAAAGAATATCATCAGACTGAACTATTTGTTTTGCTCGTGATGGCGCATTTTTCCATTTATACTGCTTGAATGATTCAACTTTATTAGAGTGATTGTTTATTCCACCAATATCCAAATATGAAAATTGCTCATCCTCATTTGGGTTCCTTACTTTTTCAACTTTTTTACAAATTTCACCGAGTTTAACCCAAGACCAGCTGGGAGGGAGAGGTTTTTCTTTCATATATAATACCTAAAAGCTAATGGTGGTGCATCAATAAATTCATCAAATGGAGCTGCTGTTAATATTTCTCCAACACTATCAGCAAACCTTAATGTAACCGGTAACCCATCTGCATAAATACAAGCATTGTAATTCAGTTTTGTTAAAGAAAGAATATCCTGACATATAACGTCAATATCATGTTCACCCTGAGATATATTGATGTCTAAACAATTAGGAACCTCGGATGCAAGAGAAGTCTGAAGTCTCGGTACAAAACCTTGAGTCCAAAGGAAGGCAGAAGTTTCGCTCATCAGGTATGCTAAGCCTCTTAGTACAGGAAATTTTTTCTGTGTAAATATTTTCAAGCTATCTGTTTTCTTTATCGAAATACATACGACCTTAATGCCTGTTGGTAATGCTTCACAGAATCCTTCGTATTCTTCTTGATTAAAACTATTCTTAGCATGGATAAATATTTCTTTCGGTAAGTTATTTGTACCTGGTTTTATCCTCTCATTTTCAACTTGGTATGTCTTTAGTGCGAGCTCCATAATTTCTTTAGCTTGTTCTTTGCTTAAGTGATAATCACCTCTAACGGGGTTGTACCATGGCCCAACAGCACCCTTAAACACCGTCCCGTCTCCAGAATCGAGAAACATTTGAGCAGCACAGCATGCATTTCTAATACTTTTTGAGCGATAATCTTGTTTATAAGCTAAACCGATGTAGCAAACACCAGATCTAATTTTTCCTAGTTTCCATGGCTTGCCACCTATTTTATAATATGCGGTGCTAGATAAAGACCATGCAATATGTCCTTTAATATCAGAAAGTTTTCTTTTCATATTACCAAAGTGATCAGTGTAAGTTTCTGGTTCCAAAGTGCTTTCTCGGATTATCTGAGTCGATAAAGAATAAGGAAGCATTCTTGCCTTAAACTGATTTCTAAAGTTTATATCATATTTATAAGGATCAGTTTCCACATTGATTTCATCAAAAAAAGTTTCTTCTAGTGCAAACTTTTTTAATGTAGATGTATAATCCTTTTTGGGTGTGCGAATTAAATCTTTCGGTAATTGCGAATCAGGTCTACACCATTGGTAAACTTCATCCGGAATGACAACCACCCAAAAATTGATATTAATTTCATCATCCCGAACGGCTTCGATTATTTTATCAGTATATAACTCAACAAGAGTATATGTTGCGACAAATTTATCTTCATGATATATGCAATCATTAATATTTTCTGGTTCTAAGTAGATTTCATATAATCTGCTTGACTCCCACTTAAGATTAAATACTGCTTCAAATCCAGGAAAGAAAGGTCTTTTAGTGCTATCATTGTTATAGACGGGCGTCTGTATCGAATCAAGCCAATTCCGAAATTTCTTTATCCCATTACTTGTTCCAATAACACCACATCCAACCCCATAAGGGGTTACTTTGGCTTCCAAAGGACCAAACAATGTTAGACCATCTCTAGGATCCTTAACTTTTTGATTATAGCCAAATAATAGATTTGGTTCATCAAAATAAATAAGTTCAAAATCATTACTCATTAGTTTCGTCCTCCTCACCAAACGATTCATTGTCTAGATCGTCTTCATCATACTGGTCTTCAGTATTGTCATCATCTGCGGACTCAGTATTAGCACTCAAAGGTTCTTCATAACTCACTGAACTATAAAATGAAATTGATTGATTACTGACAACGATAGTTTCTTCCGACCCAACAGGTAGTTCAATATTTTCTGATTCACCTATGTATTGTATCATCCCAAGAAGTTTTTCTCTCCAGTGAAAATTCCACCAAGATCTCCCGAGTTTTCTTCTGGCTCTATGCTGAGAATTTTTGTTCTCCAAAAAAGTGTTACCATCAATACTAAAGAAAATATGTGATTTAAATCCGTAGCCAAGTACAGGGTAGTACTTCGGAAATACACTAATACCATAGTGCCAAATCTTCTTTTTCGATGTACCGACTAATTTAATTCTACCAATTCGATTCGTTTTATTAAACCCATCCGGTAGAGAATAAGCAATATTCTTGTTTGATAGCTCATATTCTAAAAAATCAAGATTCTTAAACTTTTTATACCATGCAATTTTCAATAACTGTGATAGAATTCGCTTTGCATCTTTGCTATTAATCCACTTAGCAGAAACTTCTCCGTGAATAACATCGGCAGTTTCAACTAGCATAGTATTCTTCTGACTGTAAAACATGGATTTAGGTAATTCGTCCATAAAATCATAACAGTGTGCAAATGTGGCAAGATAGTCAGAATACTTGACAGCCGGGTATTTGAAATCAGGTAATTTCTTACTTCGGGGAAGATAACTTTTGAATTTGTGAAAACTAATATACTCTGGAATTTTAATAATCGGATACCAATTTGATAAATACTCCTCTTTCTCGTTAATGATGGTCTTTCCAGATAAATAAACACTTTCCCACCAATCCTTGACAACGGATGAATCATACTTTTCACTTTTCGGAATACCATCAATTTCGAATTTCTCTAATAAATTTTTTAAACCATCAGCCCAATTCTTAGTAAAACTAATCGCAAAAAGTTTGTTAACATATATATTCATTTCACCATACGAGAGCGAATCACACTTAATGGGTATAATGAAGTCATTCAATGATTCTTTCTTCCTGACGGAATCAGCAACACTTAATTCATTAATACAGCCTTCCGCTTGATTCGAATCCTTTGAAATAAGAAAAAGAAATTTGCATGTATTATTTCTTATTTCATTTTCTATAACTCCCCAAGTAGCATTTCCACCCTTTAGATCTAATACATCTGCCCACACCCGATAACCTAAGTTCATCAATCTAAGTGCTAACCATCTTGCTAAATCGTTATCTGCGGGATTCGCATGACTTATAAAAATACTATTTTTCATTAAGCTGCCAATTCCTCATTAATTTCTTCAAGAATTTTTTCGGTATCGTTACCAAAAACCTTCCAGAATTTTCCAAGTCCGCCTTTATCAACAAACGGCGAGAAGTCAAAATCTTTTTTATCTATTCTAACTGAAGTAACAAGATGCTCCTTTATCATACGCAGCCATTCAACCTGCTCATTTGTAAACTGTACCGGACCGGCATTTTTCTTAAACATCCAATCGCGGTAATTGCGGTTAATAATATCTCCATAAGGTATGAGCATATCGTCAATCTTTAGTTCAAAACGTATCAAGGAAATGATATCGGTTAAGATTCTCTGTGCGGTTGTGCCTTTTACTTTAGCCGGATAAACTCTTTCGTATGCATTCCAAATCTGTTCAGTAGAAAGATTGTAAGGAGCATTGTTCAAAACTTCCTTCAGCTCCTTTATCATTTTGTAATTAAGTTCTTTTCTCCGCTCGGGCTGACTGTATAAAATCTTAAGAGCTATTATTTCATCTTTGTTCTCTTCAATAAACTTTCTAAAAGATCCAATGACTTCCTCAGCATTTTCTTTTGCTTGTGCATCGAAACCGGAGAAAGTTACTTTATCAATATTAACTGTGTCTATTACTTGGTAAATCTTTTGCCGGACTGTTTCTACAAAGTCCCGGAGTTTTGGATCGTCAAAAGGTTTAACGGAAGATTGAATGATTGGCTGAATGGATGATTGAATTTGTTCTTCTGTCGGTTCTACATCATCAGGCAAATTAAATTTCTCAACAGCAACATCGTATTGAAAATCCGGATCGTAAAGATCAGCTAATTCGTTCGCGACTTCCTCAATAGATTTACCGCCGCTTAGTTCTTTGAACTTATCATTATCACTATCTGATATTTGTTTTGATAATCTTGTTAATCTGGATGAAAGTGAAGTAACAGTATCTTCATCCGGCTGCAGCATAACCATTTTCATTAAATCTTTGAGAGGAACAGTAGGTTTTTTATCTACAACCGGATAATCAACTTTACCGGATTTGAAAACGCCGACCGCATCTATTATATAGAACCGTTCCTTATTTACCCTTGCACTGTTGGTAACTTTTCTTAGATCATCTCTTGAAAGAGATCGAACACCACGACCTATCATCTGCTGGAAATAATTCCTTGAACGGACATCACGCATAAAAATGAGTACTTCAATCGGCTTAACATCCGTACCGGTTGCAATCATATCAACTGTAACAGCTATACGCGGATTATAAGCGGTTCTGAACTGTTGAAGTACCGATTCGGGATCTTCTCCTTGCACTCTGTATGTTATCTTTTTGCAGAAGTCATTTCCTTCGCCGAACTCTTCTCTTACTATATGAACAATATCTTCTGCGTGACTGTCGGTTTTGGCAAAGATAAGAGTCTTAGGCACTTCCTTGTCTTCATCGCGTTCCGGGAAGAATACTTCTTTCTGAATTCGTTTGAACTCACGGATAATATTTCTGATCTGACTTGGATTGACAATATCTATATCTAACTGAGTGCCTTCATATTTAATTTCATCGTCAAGTTGCCGCCATTCTTTTTTGCGGGTCTGCTTATTTCGTAAATCGACATATTCTCTTGCCTTTATCTCAGCACCCTTCTGAGTAATTTCTGTCTCAATTGTATAAACATCATAGCCGACATTTACTTTATCTGATATTGAGTCCTTAAGTGTATATTCACTCACTATGTTTTCATTAAAGAAAGCGAATGTTCTTTTATCCGGCGTTGCTGTAAGCCCTATCATAAATGCATCGAAGTAATCAAGCACTTGTTTCCACAAATTATAAATTGAGCGGTGACATTCATCGATGATAATAAAGTCAAATGTTTCTATGGGGACTGTTTCGTTATAGACGACTTCATCAATTTTATTTTTTATCAGTTTGGATTCATAAGGTGAATCATCTTCTAAACTTTCATCAAGTTCTTTGCCTCTAAGAATTGAATACATTCTTTGAATTGTGCTTATACATACTTGCGCGGACGGATCAATAAAATTTGATTGCAGCCGCTGCACATTATAAAGCTCTGTGAATAATCTTTTATCGTCGTTTGGTTTATATGCCTGGAATTCTTGTTCTGCCTGCTTGCCTAGATTTCTTGTATCAACAAGGAATAAGATTCTCTTAGCCCTTGCAAATTTTAGTAATCTGTAAACTGATGTAATTGCCGTAAAAGTTTTACCTGCACCAGTTGCCATCTGCACTAATGCGCGTGGGTGATTTTCTGCAAATGAATTTTCTAAATTATTAATAGCCCTTATCTGGCATTGACGTAAACCATCATAATTTAATTGCGTAAATGCTTTTAATCTTGATCGAAGTGAAGTACCTTGTGTAAACATTTCATAGAGAGTTTCCGGTTTGTGGAAGTGAAATATTTCTCTCTGTCTTGGTAAAGGATCACGTGCATCTGTAAAGTAAGTTTCAGTTCCGGTAGATTCATATTGAAAAAGAAGGTCTTCTTTTTTGCCGATATATTTTAATGGATCGGTCGCATATCTCTCGGTTTGTTCATGAACTTGACTAAGTGTTTTACCTTCGGCTTTAGCTTCAATAACTCCAATTGGTTTTCTATCAACGAAGAGAAGATAATCCGCATTACCGGATTGTGTTGGATATTCGGTTACTGCAATTCCAAAATTTGAGGAAGGATTAAAATCTTTAAGCGATTGAACTGCCCAGCCAGCAGATTTAAGTTGGTTATCAATATTTTGACGTGCTCTTTGTTCCGGCGTCATTAATATCCAAAAATAAAGATTTGGAAATTAAAGTAAGTAAAAAAGAATTAAGATTCTCGAAAAATTCAAAAATATCTTAAGGTTCAATCTCAATGCTCGATTTAATTATCTCTCTCATCTTGATATTCATTTCCCACGTGTCACCAACGGGTTTGTTACTAAAGGGGAGAGTGTGCATATAATTCGGCGGACCGAATTCTGGAGTAATAGTGAAATATTCTCTTCCTTCAGATTCGCGTTTATCTATAATTGCTTTCCAAATCTTTATGTGATTTTCTAAATGTGATTTCCATTCAGGAGCAGAGGGATCGGGAACTTGCGGACCTTCCTCATAACCAACTCTAGCATGAATGTGAAAGCTTCTATTTATAGATTTTTCCAATCCGGCAGATTGATTACTTAAATCAGATTCGTGAACAACCATCCAATGTGAGAAGTCGGCAGTCAGTTTTAATTCGGATGAAGCTTCAAGATATTTAATTGTATCGATTAATGAATATGTTAACCTGCCGCGGTGTGTTTCGATTAGAAATTCTATTCCGCATTTTTTACTAAATTGGTTTATGTGCTCAATAAGTTTAAGGTTATCATTAAAGGAAAAATAATCACGACCGGCATGAACATTAACAAATTTTGAACCCGACTCCAAAGCAAAGTCAGCCTGTTTATTAAAGCTGTCAACGTGTTCAGAGATATTTTCCCCATCGGTTAGTATTTGTCCAATTAAAAACAATCCATTTGATTCATGCATATCCTTAATTACTTTTGGTTTTTCCGAAAGCGTATCAAAGTATAGTTCTGAACCGTCAAATTTATCCTTAATAACTCGTTCAACGAAATGGTAAAGAGGATCATTCCACATTTCCCATTTAGATTTTGTGAATAATATTTTCATCGAAATCTCCTTTTTTATATTTAATGATAATAAAAAAACACATGTACCTTTCAATTTAACTTGACAACATAATCCAAAAATAATATATTGCACCTCAGCACAAAGGTTTGTGCTAAAAATACAAAAAAACCCCAAAGAATTGGCTATAACACTTAAAGATATCGCCGAAAAAACTAATTGTTCAGTTTCTACTGTTTCAAGAGTTCTAAATAATAAAAGCAAAGAATTCAGAATAAGTGAAGAGACTGAGCGCCTAATCATAGAAACCGCACGCAAGTTAAATTACAGACCAAATGAATTAGCAAGGGGTTTGAGACTTAAGAAATCCCATACAATTGGTCTGGTTGTTCCGGATATTTCCAATCCATTTTTCGCTTATGTATCTCATCTTATTCAAAGATATGCATATAATTCAGGTTATAGTCTAATTCTTTGTAATACCGACGAAGACATTGAACTTGAAATTCAACAGATAGAATTGCTTAGAAGAAAAGGGGTGGATGGTTATATTATTCTGCCTGTGGGTACCAAACAAGAACATATCAATGAACTACTCACACATAACAAACCGTTAGTATTACTCGATAGAATTTTTCATGATATGAATACGAATGCGGTTGTTGTTGATAATAGAAAAGGAGCCTATCAAGCCGTCAAACACTTGATAGATAACGGTCATAAACGGATTGCAATTATTCAAGGATTGAGAAATACTTCAACAAATAATGCTAGACTTGCCGGTTATCTAGATGCATTAAAAGATAATTCAATTCCCATAGATGAACGATTGATGGTCGGTAATGATTTTAGAAAAGAAAACGGTTACATTGAAACAAAATTACTTCTAAAAATTGATGTACCACCAACTGCAATCTTTACCACTAGTGATTTAATTACTTTGGGTACTTTACAGGCAATTGCCGAAGAGGGAAAATTAATTCCCAGAGATGTTTCCGTTGTTGCTTTTGATGATATTGATTATGCCCCTTATTTAATGGCACCACTAACTTCCGTGCGACAGCCGCGAGATTTAATGGGGCAAATTGCAGTTAAACTTTTAATTGATGACATTGAATCTCGAGGTACAAGTAAAAAGGAAAAACTGGTTCTTGATCCTAAACTAATACTAAGAAAATCCGTAATGAATTTGGACTCTCATAAGGAAGAATTTTCTGCAATTTATAGCGGTTACTAAAAAAAATATAGAAATTAGCACAAACGATTGTTCGGATTTTAATCTTTTATTGACGGAGAATACATAAATTGAAAAGAATAACGGTTTTTTTAATTATATCGATTTTTAGTTTTTATATGCTTTCCGGATGTGGCGATGAAAGTAAGGACGATGGAAAAACTAAAGTTGTTTTCTGGCATAGTTTTGTTTCCTCTACGGTACCGGCACTTAATGCATTAATTAAAGACTTCGAAGAACAGCATCCTCATATTACGATTCAAGCTCAATATATACCAACAGGCGACGCACTCGTTCAGAAATTGATTACTTCTATTCAAAGTAAAACTGCTCCGGATATTTCATGGCTACATGCTCATTATATGGAAGACCTTGTAAAAGCCGATGCTATTTACAAAATGGAGGAGTTTATTAATGGACCCAACGGAATTAGTCAAGAAGATGTTGAGGATATTTACCCGGCTTTAAGACAATATGCTTCATGGCGCGGTACTTTATATAGTATTCCAATGGAAGCAACTAATTTAGCTCTTCTTTATAATAAAGATATGTTTCGTGCCGCAGGCTTAGATCCTGAACAACCCCCTAAAGATTGGGATGAATTGAAGGACTTTGCGAGAAAATTAACTTTTGATAAAGACGGAGACGGCAAACTAGATCAAGTTGGCTTCTTTTTACCTGTTTATCCCGCCGCAGGTCCGCTTGGAGCTTGGATGCTTTGGCAGTTTCATCCCTTTTTATGGCAAGCCGGTGGTTATAAAATTGACCTAGAACAAACTCATGTAATGTATAATGAAGAAGCTGGTGTGCAAGCGCTTACACTTTGGCAGGAAATTTATCAAGACCTGAAGCTTTCGGTTTTTACTTCCGACTATGATGTTGCCTTCGCATCTAAAAATCTTGCAATGGCAATGGACGGACCTTGGAACCTGCCGAGATACGAAGAAATTCTTAAAGGTATGGATTGGGCTTTTGCTCCGCTTCCTGCGGGTCCGGTAAAAAGTGCTACTATTGTAGGAGGAGAATATCTCGCAATATTTAAGCAAAGCAAAAATCCTGAAGCCGCATGGGAATTTATTAAATGGATAATCGAACCTGAAGTTCAAGCAAAATGGGCGATGACTTCGGGTTACCTGCCGATTAGAAGAGCCGTATTAGACGTGCCCGAATTTCAAGAATATTTAGAAGAAAATCCGAATTTCAAAGTCTTTGTTGAACAAATGGAAGTCGGACAAGCTGAAAGACCGATTGATTTCGGCGGCATGGAAATTATGCGACATATGTCGGATGCTATTGAAAGAGCAACAGTTGGAAAACAAGACCCACGCAAAGTACTTGAAGATGCCGCAAAACTCTCAAACAAAGTTCTCAACGATGCAAAAGCAAAAAGGAAATGATAGAGGACAACACAAATATTGCTAGAAAGAATTTTCTCTTTTTTGGAAAGAAAGAGAAAGCAAAAAGTAAGAATAAAATGAAAAAGGGGGATGGATTAAGTGCCGTTGTCTTCTTAACTCCAACAATGATCATCTTTCTTACATTCATTCTTTTCCCTGTTATTTTCTCTTTCTATTTGAGTTTTCACGAATGGAATATGTTCAGTAGTGAAGCAACATATGTCGGTATAGATAATTACAAACGAATGATGCAAAGCAATGAGTTTTGGAGTGTTTTGAAAAACACCGGTATATATACAATCGGTACCGTTCCGTTAAATATGATTGTTGCATTATTAGTTGCAATGGCACTGAATAAAAAAATAAAGGGGAAAAAATTTTTAAGAACCGCATTCTTTGCTCCTGTGATTATTTCTCCGGTTGCTGCTGCAGTAATTTGGCGGTGGATTTATGATCCAAATTATGGTCTTCTTAACTATGGAATAAGTTTCTTCGGAGTGGGTTCCATTAATTGGCTCAATGATCCTACGGCTGCAATGTTCGCATTAATAATTATGGGTGTTTGGAAAACTTTTGGAATAAATATGGTTCTCTTCTCAGCCGGGCTGGCAGGAATTCCTGAAACATACTATGAAGCTGCGGATATTGATGGGGCGGGAAAGTTTTCAAAGTTCTGGCATATCACTTTGCCAATGCTTGCACCTACAACTTTCTTCATAATGATTATGTCAATGATCAGTTCATTCCAGGTATTTGATTTAGTTTACGTTCTTACTTCAGGTGGTCCGTTAGGCAGCACGAAAGTTCTGGTCTTTTATGTTTATGAATATGCATTCAAATTTTTTGAAATGGGTTATGCATCGGCGGTTGCATACGTGCTGTTTGTAATTCTAATTATTCTAACTCTTCTTCAGGTTCGTTATATGAAAAACCGTGTGCACGGAGCATTTTAATGAAATCCATAAAAACATTAAATATAACCAAGTCGGTACTAAAACATATTGTTATTTATGCATTGGCATTTATTACACTGGCTCCGTTCGTTTGGATGATTCTTACTTCACTTAAGGATATGAGTGAAATATTTGTTTACCCTCCTCAATGGTTTCCAACGGAGTTTCGATTTGAAAATTATACGAAAGCATTCGAAGCTGCTCCGTTTGGAAGATATTACTTCAACAGTATTTTCATTGCTGTTACAGTTACATTTGGTCAGTTAGTTACATGTTCAATGGCTGCATTTGCATTTGCGAGACTTCAATTTCCGGGTAGAAATATTTTATTCTATCTTTTCCTAGGGACAATGATGATCCCCTATAATGTTACAATGATACCTTCCTTTTTAGTTCTTTATTGGTTAGGATGGATCGATACTTATTATGCATTGATTGTTCCGGGATTGGCTTCTGCATTTGGTACATTTTTATTGAGGCAGTTTTTCATTACAATTCCAAAGGAACTTGAAGAAGCGGCATATATCGACGGCGCTACAAAATTGCAAGTCTTAAGAACTATTATTGTCCCTTTAGCAAAACCTGCATTGGCAACTCTTGCAGTATTTACATTTATGGGTGTATTTAATGACTTTATCTGGGCTTTGATTGTTATTAATTCGGAGGATATGCAAACTGTGCAATTAGGATTGGCAATATTTAGAGATCGATATTTAACTCAATGGGATCTGCTCATGGCAGGTTCTGTTACCGCAGTTCTACCAATTCTTATTGTATTCTTCTTTGCACAAAAGTACTTTATTCAAGGCATAACTTTAAGCGGACTGAAAGAATAGATGAACAAAAATCGTCTAAAATACGGATTCTTAATTATTTTGGCACAAACGTTTGTGCTAATTTGTGCTGCACAACAGAATTTACCTAGTGCAAGCAGCGGCGATATTCAATTTTACCTCGATGATGCTGCATTTTTAAATTTTCAGAAAACACATCAAGAGTTCTATATAATGGTTTATGCTGATCAGCTCAAACTTACACCTCGAAGTAATGCTCTTTATGCGGATGTCACATTTCAAATTTCGGCAAAAAATTTACAAAACGGAGAAACTATTAAAGATTCTTGGCATACAGAAGTTGAATTTGCTTCCGAAACAGGGAATAAAGAACAAATGGTTTTTTATGACCAATGGTCTAAGGACTTTAACGAGGGTAATTATTCTATTGAAATTGAATTAAAGGATAATTTATCCGGCAAAACAGGATTAGCAAGAAGAAATTTTGATGTTGAGTTACCAGATTTTGAAAATTTTGGATTAAGCGATATTCAATTTGTATCGGAATTTATTCTTGATGATCAAACAGAAAATGTATTTAAAAAAGGAAATGTTTCAGTAATTCCAAATCCGTCTCGCAGATACGGAATTCTTAATCCAATTATGTATTTCTACTTTGAGATTTATAATCTAGACACAACAGCAGCAAACAAAGTAGAAGTTTCTTACGAAATTTTAGATAAAGCGGGTACCTCCCTCAGGTCTTTCGAAGGAAAGACCATTCATTTACCGGGCGTATCGAGTGGTGTCCCGAACGGAATTAACGTTTCCACTCTTACGTCCGGTATTTATACTCTTGTAATTAAACTTGCTCATGGAGAAGTGGAAGTTACAAAGCAAAACAGAGATTTTGAAGTTATTCAAATTGATTATGCTTACAAAGAACCGTTGCTGTCGGTTGAACAAACAGAAATTTTTGGAGAAATTATCAGATTACTCTCTACGGAAAGAAATTTTAATCTATATAATAAACTTGATCAGAATGGCAAAGCAAAATTCTTAATTGAATTTTGGCGGCAAAACGACCCCTATCCTTCATCAGACGGAAATGAACTTCTCAAACGCATAATACAAAGGTATCAATATGCTAATAAAAATTTTACTTGGGGAAAACTTGATGGATGGAAATCCGATAGGGGAAAAGTTTTAATCAAAAATGGTATGCCGGATAATATAGAAAGGCATGCATCGCATGAGTCTTCTTTTCCGTATGAAATATGGGAGTACCAGGAAAGAAGAAGTTATATATATGTTTTTGGCGATTTAAGAAATGACGGCAGATATACTCTTCTTCATTCAAATAAAGAAGGCGAAGTTTATAATCCATATTGGAAAGAATCACTAAATAGATAGAATGCAAAAACTAAGATTCTCAAATAAAAAGAGAAATCAGAAATGAATAATTACAAAAAACATCTAACAAACATTTTTATTATTGCGAGCCTAGCATTAATCATTTCAACTGCATGTTCCGAAGATAATTCAGGATTGGCTCCTTATGTCGGTTCACCAGAAATGTCTACCATTACAATTGAGGAGGAATCCTTTACTCCAAGGGTTACCTGGATAGGAGGCTATGCTTCCGTATTTGGTGTAAACAAAGGTAAACGGGCTACTTTAGACACTTCATTGGTTTGGTTAGTTAAAACCGATGGTAATAATCTAAAATATCCTGTAAAATTTGGTGATCCCCCTTCAAATGCAATTGAAATCACATCTCAATTTGGCGGTACAAAATTAGACTCACTTCAGGAAGATGAAGACTATACGTTTTGGGTTCTAAAAGAAGAAGTATGGGAAAGATTATCTAATGAAATCGGGAAAACTTTTGTTGCCGACCCTTCGCTTGATGAAGGAGAAGTAATCTCTGATTCCGATTCATTGTTTATCTCTACTACTGTTTTCGCTTCATTGGCAAAAAGACTTGATGTATTTATCAATATTGATGGAATCAGTACATTCGGACAGTTGGGAGTTATATCAATTCAAGAAACTCGAAGTAACAGACCTATTATAAGCTGGACTATTACTCAATCCGGAGTTACTGATACGGCGATATCTGTTATCGGAATTGCAGAAGGAAATCAGTTTGACCCCGGCAAAACTGTTTGGGAAATTTATTCGGAAACAACCGAAAACGGAACACCCGTTTTCGGAAAGCTTAACGTTATAACATCGCCTTTGAACGTAGGTGATTCTATTCCGCAAACCCGTGCTTTTGTTCCATTTAATAAACCTGGCTTGGATAGAAATAAGACATACTATATCTGGATTGCTAATGACATTTGGAACGGCGAAGGAAGACTTCGTTTTGAACCGGGTTATGCTTATGCAACATTTAATACAAGATGATAAGAATATGAAACTTGGAGTCAGTTATGAATTCTAAGAAATTCACAATTTTAATAATTGCTTTATTTCTTTTATTAACAAATCTAAATGCCGGTTTACCTACATTTTTCCCGGTCTCGAGTTCTAAAGTTATGTCGCTTAACGGAATTTATGCCGCCGGTAACGACGGAATTTCGAGCTTAAGCACCAATCCTGCCGGGCTGGGTTATCTAAACGGCAGAGGTGTTGAACTTTCCGTGTTCGGTAGATTAGGTCAGCAGGATTATGTTAGAGATGACGGAACTTTGTTCCGCTCTTTTAGAGATGATGATATTGGAGTAAATATTGGTGCGTTTTGGAAAATATCTGACAGAATTATAATAGCTGCAGATTATAATAATGCCTATCAATATCGCGTTAATTGGCCTTTTGCTCAATTCTTCGAAGGAGAACTTAATTCGTCAGTTTTAGCATTCGATTATTTTAATGATTACAGCATCACCTCTATTAATCCATCTCTAGCAATAAATTTTGGTTCATTTACCATCGGTGCTTCTGTAAACATTTTTAATATTACTCATGATTTTGCATTCTATCAAGGTAATGCCGGTTGGGATACGACCGAGACTCAAAATGCTGCATATCAAGTTTCTATTTTCGAAGATGCTTGGAGTTTTGGCGGAACTCTCGGTATTCAAGCTGATCTTTCTTCCGATTTAAGAATCGGAGCTTTTGTTAAATCATCTGTTAGCGCTACTCTTGAAGGGGATGCAAGAAGCAGATTAATGGTAGATGTTGATTCTTCCGTTTCTAGAACATCTGTTTCTTCCGAGTTTGAAATACCTTGGATATTTGGATTAGGCGTTATCTATAAACTCAATGATCAAATTACAATTAATGTAGACGCACTTTATAATCTTTGGGGAAGTATACAGACAACACAAAATTTCAATTACGGCAATGAAGTATGGAATGAAAGACTTTCCAACTTAGATTCATTATCAGGTTATACCGGAAGTAGTTTTCCTCTCAATTTTGATAACTCTTTCGATGTTGGATTAGGAATTGAGTACGATACTAAATCTGATGTTATAGTAAGGTTAGGATATAGATTTAGTCAAGCTCCCAATAGTGAATCGAATTATAATAGACTATACCCGGCAGTTGATCAGCATTGGCTCTCTTTCGGAATAGGTTTCTGGTTTGAAGAATTCTATCTGGATTTAGCTTTAGCGTATGCAGCCGGAGTTGAAAAAAATGTTTCAAAAGATAAAAATTTCTTTTTCCCGGGTAATTACAACGGAAACGCATTTGTACCAAGCGTGAATATTAAGTATCAATTTTAATCAAAATGTAGTTGCATAAACTACAATAACTGCATTATAAAAAAAGGAGGAGGATTTATGGTCAAACTAAAACATTTTGTTTGGCTTCTTTTATTGATTTTTACTGTTTCGTTAAACGCACAAGATTGGGTGCGTCAAGAAGTTTTTGTACCTAAAGTAGATTCCGGCGCCATCAAAATTGACGGTATAATGGATGAAGCCGAGTGGGCAACCGCTGCAAGAGCGGATCTTATTACCAGCACTGGCTATAATATTTGGGCTAACAAATATTATAGAGAATCTTTAGTCGAACCAGAGTATGATGAACTTTATGCTCGTATGTTGTGGATTAAAGATACTTTATATGTATTTGTTCATATTGATGAATTTGTTAATGATTCAACCGGACTATTTTTCCCGGGGCAATGGCAGGGAGACCAGCTTTTTATTTCTCTTTCAAACAGAATGGCTGATAATATGATGGGCTGGTACGACGGAAACGTTTATGCTGCTCCGGATGGACCTTATCATTATCTTATTATCGGTGATGATGTTTCACTAAATACGGGAAGAGAATCTTGGATACCTGACAGATATCAAAGATTTGAAGGCGATACTGTTAGATCATTTGATGCTAACGATTACAGCAGGTCTGCTGTAACAATCGATTTTGCGACAGGCGTTATGACAGTTGAAATGGCTATATATAATCCAAACGTTAATGCGCAAGGTAAAATTGGATTTAATATAGGCGGTAGCAATGGTTCCGAAACTGCTTTTGAAGAATTTGAAGATGCTTATCAATATTGGACCTGGCAGCCGCATATTCCTAATGATCCATGGGCTGACCCTTATGGAAACGGCGATCCCGGTTTCTTTAACTTAGCCAATTCAGAATATTGGGCTGTATTGTATTTTGAACCGGGTCCGGAAGATTTAATCCGCCAAACATTAGATGTACCGATGGCAGATAGCGGCGCTGTTGTAATTGACGGTGTTGCTAATGAAGGTGCCTGGGAAAATGCTGCGCAAATTAATCTTATTTCAAGTACCGGCTATAATATCTGGGCAAATAAGTATTATAGAGAATCATTAGTTGAACCTGAATTTGATGAGTTCTATGCAAAACTACTCTGGTCAAAGGATACATTATATGTATATGTTCATATCGATGAATTTGTAAACGATTCAACCGGTTTATTCTTCCCGGGTCAATGGCAAGGCGATCAACTTTTTGTATCGTTATCAAACAGACTTGCCGATGGTATGATGGGTTGGTATGACGGAAACGTTTATGCTGCTCCCGATGGTCCATACCATTATCTTATTATCGGTGATGATGTTTCACTAAATACGGGAAGAGAATCTTGGATACCTGACAGATATCAAAGATTTGAAGGTGATACCGTTAGAGCTTTTGATGCTAATGATTACAGCAGATCGGCTGTGACACTTGATTTTGCAACAGGTGTTATGACTGTTGAAATGGCAATTTATAATCCGCATATAGTAGAACAATCTTCAATTGCATTTAATTTAGGTGGAAGTAACGGTTCAGAAACTGCTTTTGAAGAATTTGAAGATGCATACCAATACTATACATGGCAACCCCATATTCCTAACGACCCTTGGGCTGACCCATATGGTAATGGAGATCCCGGATTTTTCAACCTTGCAAATGCTGATTACTGGGCTATGCTTAATTTCAAATCAACAATATCCAGCGTTGATGGTGGAGGAAAAGAGGAAGAACTAGTCAATAGTTATCAATTATTCCAGAACTATCCAAATCCATTCAACCCTTCAACCACTATACAGTTCAGTGTACCTCAAGCTTCAAAAGTATCATTGAGAGTATACAACATACTTGGTCAATTAGTAACTACTTTAATTGACAACCAATTTATCCCGGTTGGTTTACACAAGGTTGATTGGAATGCGGCAAATCTTGCCAGCGGAATTTATTTCTATGAATTAAGAGCAGACAATGTTGTTCAAACAAAGAAGATGATGCTGCTCAAGTAATTAGTTTATGATCGGTGCAGCGGGTTTACCGCTGTACCGATTCTTTTTTTGAAAAATATGGTTTGAAGGAAATTATATGAAAGCGGCACTTTTGTACGGTCCACATGACTGGAGAATTGAGGAAATAGAATCACCTAAAATTAGTGACGATCAATTGCTTGTCAATATTAAAGCTTGTGGTGTTTGTCATTCGGAGCTACATCAATGGGAGGAAAAGATTCCCGGTTTGGATTATCCCAGATTTATCGGTCATGAAGCCGCCGGTATTGTCAGAAAAGTCGGTGGTAACATTAAAAAGTTTAAAGAAGGTGACCGTGTTGCTCTGTGGATTTTCGGGAAAGGATTTGCCGAAGAAGTGTCGGTAAACGAAGATCAAGTTTTTCCCATTAACAATGATATTAGTTTTGAAGAAGCTTTAGCAGAACCAATTTCCTGTACAACTAATGCATTGATTAAAACTAATGTTTTGTTAGCCGATTCGGTTGCTCTTGTTGGAACAGGTTTTATGGGATTGATATTACTCCAGCAACTCAAACATCAAGGCGTTTCTAAATTGATAGCAATTGATGTTAGAAATGAAATTTTAATTAAAGCAAAAGAACTTGGTGCCGATGTATTGTTAAATCCAAATAGTGATAATGTAGTTGAAGAAATACAAAAATTAACCGATGGTAAAGGTGTCGATATATCATTTGAAGTTGGCGGTGTTCAAGCTACTTTAGATATTGTTCCTCAAATAACAAGAATGGAAGGCAAAATAGTGATCTTTGGTTATCACCCTGGTAAAAGAGTAATAAACGATCTTGGCTACTGGAATTGGATGGCTTGGGATATTATCAACGGACATTTTAGAGATATGAAAACCATTCTTGACGGTTCACGAAGAGGAATTGATATGGTTAATTCAAAAAAACTTGATATGAAAACATTAGTAACTCATAAATATAAATTGGAGCAAATTGAAGAAGTTTTTATGGCAGCAAAGAATAAACCTGCCGGATTTATTAAAGCTGTAGTTGTTATGGATTGAGTTTGTGTGTATAAAAAAATAAAAATATTTATTAGGATGCTGCAATGAATACTAAAAATCTTTTTGGAAAACTTTTTCTTCTCATAATTGTTTTTTTGGTCTTACAACCCTCTAACAATATTGTGATTTCGGCAAGCGGCGGTAAAATTGCCGGAAAAGTTGTTGATGCTGAATCTGGAGTTCCACTGCCAGGTGTTAATATTGTTCTTGTGGGTTATGAGATGGGATCGGCTTCCGATATGGAAGGTGATTTTTTCATTCTTAATATTCCTCCCGGAATATATGATCTGCGTGCTACCATGGTTGGTTATAAACCGACAGTTTTACAAGGAATTCAAATAAGCGTAAATCATACAACCAATGTTGAGTTTGAGTTAGAACCGACCGTGGTTGAAGTCGGCGAAGATATTATTGTGATAGCAGAAAAACCGTTGGTAGAAAAGGACCAAACTTCAACAAGACATTTTGTTAGTGCAAAAGAAATTGCTTCAAGACCGGCAGAACAGTTAATGCAGATTCTAACAACTCTTCCCGGAATTGACCAGAATGCAGGTGGTGAACTAGTTGTTAGAAGAGGTTCACTTGATCAAGTTGCTTTTCTAATTGACGGCATTCGTGCACGTAACCCTCTCGATTTTGAACCGTACACTAATATCAACCTTACATCAATACAAGAGCTTGAAATTATTACCGGCGGATTCAATGCAGAGTATGGTGAAGCTCGTTCCGGAGTTTTTAATATTATTACAAAAGATGGAACTGATAAACTGGAATTTTATGTCGAAGGAAGATGGACTCCTCCAGGGCTTCAACACTGGGGTACAGCATTTTATGATTATTCTACTACTCGCTATTGGGAAAATACCCATGCACGTCACTTGCAGTGGTGGATTGATAACCCGGATCAATGGGTTGATATGCAAGGAATCCCGGGCAATGATCCGAATACTTCATGGACTCCCGAAGAAGCTTATGCTGATTATATGAGAACTCACCAACCATTAAACGATTATACGGATAGAAGTACATACCAAACCGAGATATCTTTAGGTGGACCTACTCCAATTAAAGATATGTATTTCTTTTTTTCCGGAAAATTCAGAACACAACCTCCTGTTACTGGTAATAGTTTTCGAAACAAAGGAACATGGCTCGACGGAACCGGAAAACTAACTTACAGATTCAGCAAAGATTTTAAGTTTATGTTTTCAACATTCTTTGGCGAAGCAAATTCCAATCCCGGTATGGAGTATATGAGAGCCGATTGGGTTCATGGTCATGGTTTAGAAAACAAATATGCATACTATGATTTTGACGGTTATCCTGAAAGTAATATAAATGGTCAAACAATTCAGTTAACACATGTATTAAGTGCTAATACTTTTTATGAATTAAAACTTAGTAGAGTTTTTAGATTTAGAAGTACGTCGGTTTTTCCCGGAGATGATTTAGGATGGGAAGAAGGTGTTCCGCTTTCAGATAGGCTTCGTGCTGTTGATGAAAACGGTAATCCGATCCCCGGTGGTTATAGTAATTTATTTGGGCTTCATACAACAGGTTATTTTTACAGAGGAGAAGATAGAAATATTGATTGGACAATTTCTGGTGATTATGTAAGTCAGATTAATAAAAGCTGGCAGTTGAAAGCAGGCGGCGATTTTACCTATTATACTCTTGATAGATTTCAAGAAGCAAAAGCGTTTTCTGCTATAGAAGATGCAGTTTATAATCCCTACGAAGGAAATGTTTATGCACAAAGCAAACTTGAGTTTGAGGGGTTAATAATAAACGTTGGTTTACGGTATGATTTTTATAACCCTAATGATAGAAAATATGTAGACATATTCGACCCCTTGGATATATATGCTGCGTCGAAAGAAGGACGAGATCCAAGCCCACTAACAATTGAGACCGAAACGTTTGGACAATTATCACCTCGGGTTGGTATATCGCATCCAATTTCTGAAAATACGGTATTGCACTTTTCTTATGGACATTTTTTCCAGCGTGCTGCATTTGGGAATTATGGAGAAGGTACAGGAGGTGATGCGAGCAATTTACAAGTTACCGGTATTCTTAACACTTACATTGCTAATCCGGGTGAACAATTCCCAGCTCCTTACAATTTAGGCAATAGAGATCTGAAACCAAGAAAAACAGTTGCATATGAACTTGGTATTGAACACAACATCGGCGGAATTGTTTTTGATGTTACTGCCTATTATAAAGATATTACCAACACAATTAGATCAATTACTGTGTTAACACGTTCCGGTGGCAGATACCTTACAACCGGTAATGGCGACTATGGTGATGCAAAAGGAATTGAATTTTCAATTAGAAAACCTTTGTCAGGGTTGTGGGGCGGCTATCTGAATTACTCTTGGAGTACAGGAATCGCTGGTCGTTCAGGTGATCCGGATGTTATAGCACCACCCGAGTCTAATCTTCAAATCAGCCGTATTCAAGATGTTGGAGATTATATTCTTTATGATCCATCAAGGTTGAAATTTGGATTTACTTTTTTAGTACCACATGATTTTTCATTCTTAGGCGGAATATTCTCCAATCTACAAATAGCTCTTGATTATCAAGTGTATTATCCGCACGAAAGAATTGCAAGTCATGTTTTCTCTGAATCGGGGAGGCAATATATTCGAACTGCGGATAAGAATGCGGACTTAAGAGTAAGAAAAGAATTTGATTTTGGTTTTATTAAACCGGCAATATTTATAGAAGTAAGAAATTTATTTAACGATACCTGGTCTAATCTTGATGCTGTAAAATCAGCTTCACCGGAAGATAGAGTAAACTATATAAACTCAAGATTTGGTACTTATCCAGAAACCAAAACAAACGGCGCACCATTCCCTGATGTTATTATGTACCGCAACTTACCGCGTACAGTAACTTTTGGTGTCGCTATTCAAATTTAATTCAGAAAAAGAAGTGATGTTAATATGAAAAATTGTAAAGTGATTTTAGTAATAGCAATAATACTTCTTACAACAGGAAGTTTAATTGCTCAAGAAATTTCAACTACACATACAAGAGGAAAACTCTGGGAGACTCTTTATAACTACGGTTTCATTGGAGATCCGGGCGCATGGGATTATCTGCAAGTTACCGGTATCGGTTTTTATCCGGGGTTTTCCGGTTATACTTTCCCAACAGATGAATTTCAAGCTAACGGATTTATTACTGATGCCAATTTTCACAACTTTAGAAGCGGACCTTGGATAATTGCTAAAGATGCAAAAACATTGGTGCCTCCGGCATTTGTACCAGAACAAAAGGATTTTCTTCTTTACCACGCATCGTTGGCGACAGGGAATATGGGTGTGCAAACTAATATTCCACCTTTCACCCGTACAGAGAATTTTGTTGAAGACCCTATGTATGATCCACTTTTCCCTGAAGAGGTTAATTATACTACTTTTCATACTGCGACCGGTGTTACTGTTAAACAAAGATCCATGGCTTGGAGTTTTCCCGGTTATAATGACTTTATTATTTACGACTACGTATATAAAAATAGCGGAAAGATTGCACTTCCCTCTGTTAATCAAGTAATGGACCTAGAACAAACGCTTAACGAAGTGTGGATAGTATTTCACAGTGGTATACAAGTCTCAACAAAAGGAAATCTCAATTTTTATTATGATCCTGATTTTTTGTCTTCGACAGCTCCTGCCGGTGGGTTTGGTTGGCATCCCGGTGGCGGATATACAGATTATTATGCAGTTGAAAACGAAGGTAATGACGGTAAAGGTTTGCTTTATTACAGTAGAGATTATAATGGTGGGAAAGAACCTCCACCTTGGGTTCAGCATGGGCAGAAAAGTAACTGGAGAGATTTATTAAGGGTAAGACCTGAATGGGGTGTAGAACTTCAAGACCCATCAGCATTCGGTTTTGTTTTCCTTTATAGAACCCCACCTCCCGGATCAAACGGAGATCCTTTTGATGCTGATCCTACTCACTTTAATATATATAGTGACGAAGGAGATAGATTTAACGGAAAAACGGTTGACTTTGAAGGCTTCGGGTTAAATTCATTTAGTTTACAAGAGATGTATCAGTTTGCCACACATGACAAAAGACCGAACAATACTGGTCGACTTTACAATTGGTACACAAGTTCATTCGGACCATATAGACTTGCGCCCGGTGACTCTGTAAGAATTATAGTTGCTGAAGTTGCAGGGGTTATGGATTTGTGGGATGTGATAAAAGGTGATCCTGATGGAAATTATCCCGACAGTACAATTGCTGCTATTAGAAGAAATGCTCAAGCTGCAAGAAATGCAATTAAATGGGGAATTGGCGCACGCGTTAACGGTATTGATCTTGCCGCCGATGTTCCTGAATCTCCACCTGCACCAAATTGTAATGCTGCAAATGCATCTATCGGTTCTGATACCGCCGTTATTGCAATTCAGTGGGATAAATTAGCTGAAGAAGTTCAATTTCTTGATGGCGCCGGTAATATTTTTTACAACGGGGCATCCAACCTAGATGGATACAGAGTTTTTAGAGGAATTGATAAAAGAGGAATTTGGGAATTAGTTGCGGATATCCCTAGAGCAGAATTCAGCAATTATTGGAATGAAGATAAAGGAGTTTATGAATATTTTGATAAAGGTCTGCAATTCGGTTTTGAATTTTATTATTATGTTCAAGCTTACAATCTTACTCCGAAATCATGGACTTCCGCTAACGGCACATTAGTTCAAAACTTACCCGAATTAATCAGTTCCGATAAAAACATGACCCCTTTAACAGCTGCTAAACCCGGACCCGTTAATGTAGGCGAATTAGGGTGGGATGTTTTCGTGGCTCCTAATCCGTACATTGAAGGAAATCCGAATCATAGCTTTGGTGAACCAACTCCTCGTAAAATCGAATTTAGAAATCTGCCTGAAAAAGCTACTATAAAAATATTCAGTGTGTCTGGTGACCTTATTCGTACACTTGAACATGGCCCTGACACTCAAGGAAACTTAAGCGGAAGTGCAGCTTGGGACCAAAGATCTGATTCAGGCTTACTGATAGCACCTGGATTATATATTTATGTTGTGCAATCCAATACAGAGGGTACAGCCGGTCAAAAGACAACTGGAAAGCTGATGATTATACGATGATTTCATTTATTAGATCAAATAAGAAAATTGTCTGGAGGATGAAAAATTGAAAAAGTTAATAGTTAGCATAATCATTTTATTGAGTACACTCTTATCAATTAATGCTCAGTTTAATAAAGCTGGAAGAACTGCGATGCAGTTTCTAAAGATTGGTATGGGTGCACGACAAGCTGGCATTGGGGAAGCAAATATTGCCGGGGTACAAGATGTAAATTCTATCTTTTGGAATCCTGCCGCTGTTACCGGTATAGATGGAATCCAAGCTTCTTTTTCCTATACAAGTTGGATTGCTGATCTACATATTATGAGCGGTGCCGTTGGTGTTTCACTTGACCATATTGGTACATTTACTCTAAGCTATATAACAATGGATTATGGTGATTTACAGGAAGCATATACAACAAGTCCTACTGGTAATATCGATACCAGAACAGGCGCTGCATTTTCCGGAAGTGATTTGCTTCTTGGATTCGGGTTCGCTAGAAAATTCACTGACAAGCTTTCAATAGGGGTCAATCTAAAATATATTAGAGAAGATCTGCATGTATACTACAGTGATTTGTGGGCGTTTGATGTAGGCAGTTACTATGATACTAAATGGAAAGGTATAAAACTGGCTATGAGTGCTCAAAATTTTTCAAGTCAGGCAAGATGGCTTCATACAAAAGAAGAAGAGCAACAATCGTATGAATTACCGATTGTATATAGAATAGGTGCATCAATTGATTTACTCGGTGGTGAAGATCTTTTCTTAGGCGGAGACCCTAATAAACACCTAGTCACATTAAATGCAGATGCAATTCATACAAATGATTTCGCAGAAAGATTGCACTTGGGACTTGAATACCGCGCCTTTAATATGATTACTCTGCGTTCCGGATATAGATTAAATTATGAAGAAGGTAATCTTAGCTTAGGATTCGGCTTTGATTATGATGCTGGTTTTGCGAAACTCAATCTTGATTATGCATATGTTCAATACGACTTTTTAGAATCACCTCATAGAGTAACGGTTTCACTGGAATTCTAAAGTCTAAAAAATTTTATAAAAACTTGAGAACAATATTATTCCAATATTTAACTATAATTTTATTTATGGCCACCGGAATTGTTGGTCAAAATAAAGACATAATAAAATATGTTGATACAACAATCGGTACCGAAGATGGCGGAGGTGCTACGTTTATCGGTGCCTGTACACCGCACGGAATGGTCAAACTCGGTCCCGACACACCGTTGCCTCAAAACACATCAGGTTACGTACCCAACGCACCGATTTTAGGATTTAGTCATACTCATGTTAGTGGGACAGGCGGAGCAGGTAAGTACGGTAACATAATGGTCATTCCTCAAGCCGGTGAACCTGTTATTAAAAATTATTCTTCTGAAAAAGCTAATGAGTTTGGCACTGCTGGATATTATTCAGTTGACATGAAGAGATGGAATATAAAATCAGAGTTAACCGCATTACATAAATCTGGTTTTCATAGATACACTTCGTTAGATGAAAATTCTCTTACACTTTTGTTCGATCTTTCTCGAGTAGTAAACGTTGTTGAATTCAGTCCGGGTGAGAACATTCACTCATACATTAAAATAATTGATGAAAATAATCTTGAGGGTTACGGAACTTACAAAGGAGGAATTGGACCAACAGTTCCCTACACTGTTTATTTCTCAGCTCAAACTTCTCAACCGATTTCTCAATTCGGTGTTTGGCGTGATGATACAATTTATGAGAATGTTGATGTGGCATACGGTGATAGTATTGGTGCATTCTTAAAATTTAACAACAGTGATGTAGAATTAAAAGTTGCAATTTCATTTTTAAGTCTCGAGCAAGCAAAGAAAAATTTGAACGAGGTAATTCAGTTATCATTTGATGAAGCAAAAGCGAAAGCCCAATCAAATTGGCAAAAAGAACTAAACAAAATTCAGGTAACAGGTGGTACAGAGGAACAGAAAACTCTCTTCTATTCTTGTCTTTACAACACAATGCTTATGCCTACAGAAGTAACCGGTGAAAATCCAAGATGGGAATCAGATCAACCGGCTTACTGGGATTTTATTGCTTTGTGGGATACTTACAGAAATGTTAATCCGCTTTACACAATAATTGATGCAGAGAAACAAGTTAGGATATTAAACAGCTTACTCGATATTTATTCACACACTGGATGGATACCCGATAGCTGGTCATCCGGTTCATTTGCTTTTATGCAAGGTGGTACAAACAGCGATGTTCTCTTTGCAGATGCAATGGTAAAAGGATTAAAGGGGTTCGATTATGATCTTGCTTATGAATCGATGATTAAACACGCTGAAACTCCATCAGACTCACCTTACGAATATGGAAAAGACTCCGACGAGTATTTGAAACTTGGCTATTCATCATCGAATAAATGGTGCGGTTCGTCAAGGACACTTGAATATGCATTTAATGATTTTTGTGTCTCCCAAGCTGCAGATATATTAAACAAAGAAACAGACAGAGAAAAATATCTCAAACGATCACTTAATTCTTACAACATCTTCAGAGAAGATGAAAAATTCTTCTGGGTTAAAAATCCCGACGGCAGTTGGGTAGAAGGATTTGATCCCGAATTCAGAATTGAAGAGTGGTGGGAAGGTCCATTCTTTTATGAAGGTTTGCCATGGCATTACTCAACTTTTGTTCCTCACGATATCGGCGGATTAATTGAACGTCACGGCGGTAATAAAAATTTCGTAAAGTTTTTAGATAGAATGTTTGATCAAGGACATTACATTCAACATAACCAACCCGATATACTTACGCCTTACTTATATGTTTATGCGGGGAGACACGATAAAACAGTTGAACGAGTAAGAGAAATCTTATCACGTGAATATAAAATAAGCACAAGGGGTTTGCCCGGACAAGATGACGCCGGATGTATGTCCGCCTGGTATGTTTTAAGTGCAATGGGATTTTATCCAAACGCCGGACAAAACTTATACCTAATGAGCTCTCCAATTTTTAATGAAATTAAAATCGATATAGGAAGTGGGAAAACATTCACAATTATTGCTGAAAATTTATCACAAGATAATATCTATATACAAGAAGCAACCTTGAATGGGAGTGAATTTAATAATGCTTGGTTCACTCACGATGATTTACTGAACAACAATGAATTAAAATTAATTATGACAAACAAATCTACTGGATGGGGAAGTACGAACGTTCCCACATCAACATCAGAGATATTGAATAAATTATAGAAGACAGGAGAAGTTATAATATGAACTTTGCTAAACTATTGGTTGAAGGTGAAAAATTAACGAAAGAAAATTTTGCTAATCCACCAAAAGCTATGGGTGTTTTACCCTTCTGGTTTTGGAACGGTGAAATGGAAGAAGAGGAAATGATTTGGCAGATGAAGGAATACCACGCTAAAGGTATCTCTGGATTATTTATACACGGTCGTTTCGGTGAATCAATCGGTTATTTATCAGATACATGGTTTGAACGAACTAAACACGCAGTAAAAGTTGCAAAAGAAATCGGTATTGATGTTTGGGTTTATGATGAAATGAATTGGCCGAGTGGAACAGCTTATAGAAAAGTTTCGCAAGAAAATCCGAAACTAAGACAAAAATATTTGGAGATGGTAGCCCTTCCCGTTCCAGGTCCTTTATTTACATTTTTAGAAGCAACGGATGACAGATATGTAAATACAGGCAACTCAAAACCAATAGTTGCTTATGCATGTTCGGAAGAAGAGTTTCAAACTAATCTTAATCCTGATACAATTATTGATCTTACACCGAATTTGTCTTTCAATGCAGTAATTCCATGGGAAGCTCCCAAAGGGAATTGGAGATTACTTTACTTCCTCGAAAAAGAAATTGATTATTACATAGATGCTTTAAATCCTGAATCAACTAGAAAATTCCTTGACGAAACTCACGAAAAATATAAAGCTGCTGTTGGTGAAGAATTTGGTAAAGTTATGCCGGGATTTTACACTGACGAACCGGCAATGCATTACTATCATGTTGGAATGCAGAATCAAGTCATACCTTGGACTACACAGATGTTTAAGATTTTCCGTGAAAGAAGAGGCTACGATTTAAAACCATATCTAGGTGCTCTCTTTTTAGATATGGGTGAAAAAACTGCTCAAATCCGTTATGATTTTTGGAAGACTTTAACCGAACAATATTCTGAATCATACTATCAACAGATTAGAGAATGGTGCGAAGCAAACAATGTGTTATTCACAGGACACTTACTTGGAGAAGAATGGATTTGGATGCATGCGAGATGCGAAGGAAATATTTTCAAACACTTAAAACATATGCACATAACCGGCGTAGATCATCTCTACCCAATTGTTGGATCAAAAGAAGCTGCCAGTCAACATGTTGCTTTAAAGATTGCAAGTTCTGCTGCTCATCATTACGGAAGCAATCAACTCCTTTGTGAATCAATGGGCGGTACTTACTGGGATTGCACACTTGAAAGAATGAAGTGGATTGCAAACTGGGAATACGTTCTCGGTGTAACAATTTTCAATAACCACGGATATCATTATTCAATTGAAGGTGAACGAAAACGTGATTGGCCTCCTTCTCAATTTTATCATCACACTTGGTGGAAGTATTATGACAATTTTGTGAAATATATGTCTCGTTTGGGGCATATGCTTTCCGGCGGAAAACACATTGCAAAAATTTTAATGCTTTATCCGATTAATAATGCTTGGGCAAATTACAAACCGAGTGGTCCGAGTGATTTATTCAACTTAATGCAATCCGATTTTGATTACATGACCGATTTACTTCTCCGTCTCCATTACGATTTCGATTATACAGACGAAGACATTCTGGCTGAAGCAGAGGTAGTTAACGGAAAACTCAAAATCAATCAAGAAGAATTTTCTGTAATCTTCCTTCCACCGATAACCGCCTTACAGCAGAGTGCATTTGATAAGCTACACGAATTTGTATCTCAGGGAGGAACCATTATAGCGGATACAGTAATTCCAATTACTTTACTCGATGCAAAAGACGATAACTCGTTAATTAATATCCAAAAATTATTCAGCAAAGATCCTGCCGATTTATTGAAACATCTTGGCAACGGTTCATCTTTTTCAGTAAATAAAGTAAACAGTATTGGTAAAGGATCCGTTTATTTATTCGAAGGAAAAGGTTTATCGAATGAAAAGAAAGAAGTGGAAATCAAAAAATTACTGGAAGAAATACTTGTTCCTGATGTAACAATCAGCGAAGAAGATGTTTTCTATTTGCACAAAGTAAAAGATGATTTTGATTTATACTTCTTCACTAATACACAGCAAGTAAATCACGGTGAGGTTGATATTACATTTGAGAAATTAGGCACACCCGAATTATGGAATCCCGAAACCGGTGAAATCGAAAAGATGAATCACTATTCGGTTGAAGAGAATCGACTTAAAATAACTTTACCTTTTGATTCTACTCAATCACATTTTGTAATAGTTAGAGACGAACTCGAAAAGCCATATGTTGCTTCAAGCAATCTTACCGTAACCGAATTAACAAATGAAAAACTTGTTGGTTACTCAAAAGAAAAAATAGATAAAGCAACTGCAAATGTTATTTCCGCTGATGGCGAGAAAACAGTAAACGCAGATAAAATTGAAAAACTTGCTGATATAAAACTCAATGGAAGTTATTCATTTGATATTACCGAAGATAATGTTTTATGCATTGGTAAATACAAAATGATAATGGAGGATGATTTATCAAATCTTAACGAAGTGATAAACGAAGATTACGATGACAGCAATTGGCTTGATGTTACAATGGGTGCTTGGGAAATGCAGCTACCGCAGGAAAGAGATGAAGCAACTTATCCAGTTACACTTTGGTACCGCACTTCATTCGAAATGAAAAAAGTTCAGGTAAATCCGAGAATCTTAATCGACGGATTCAGCGGTAAAGAATACACAATGTTCATTAACGGAAAAGAAGTAAAAGACAAAGGCAGAAGAAGCAAAATAGATGCGGAGATAAAGGAAGTTGACATCAAAGAATATGTAAAAGAAGGAAAGAATGTCGTTGCGGTTAAGTTGGTGGTAATTAGAAGAACAGATGGAATGCTCGACCTTCTTAAAGTAGTCGGTGACTTTACACTCAACAAGAACAATAACGCATACTCAATCGGTGAAAAAGTAAACACAATTGAATTAGGTGATTGGGCAAAGCAAGGTTATCCTCACTACTCGGGTACCGGTGTTTACACAACCGAATTCGATTTACCGAAAGAATACTTGAATGGGAAATTATTTCTAAACGTAAACTGCGGTGAAGATGTACTCGAAGTAAAAATCAACGATGGAAAATCAAAAATTGCTTTATGGAATCCATATCAACTGGAAATTACCGGCTTGGTGAAAGAAGGTAAAAATAAAATCGAATTAAGTGTAACAAATACATTAATAAATATGCTCGAAGCAGTTGAACAAAAATCCGGCATCTTCGAGCCGCCGGTGATAATTCATGCACCGGTATATGAAATTAAATTATAGGAATTTCCGGAGTACTAATTATGGAAAAAGATGGTGTTCTAGTAGTTGGCAGTGCTAATATGGATTTAGTTGTAACAAGCGAACGTTTTCCCAATCCCGGTGAAACGGTATTCGGAAAAAACTTTGCAATGTTCCCCGGCGGTAAAGGGGCTAACCAAGCAGTTGGATGTGCAAAGCTTGGTGCAAAGACTTACTTTTTAGGAAAAATGGGTAACGACGATTTCCATAATATGCTGAATAAATCACTCGGTGATAACGGTGTTGATATTAAAGATGTACTGGTTGAAGTTGATGGGCAAACCGGTGTCGCATTAATAAGCGTAGACGGTTCGGGCGAAAATGAAATTATCGTTATCTCCGGAACGAATATGAAATTTACCAAAGATGACTTGCTAACTAAAAAAGATTATTTCTCAAAAGTAAAAGTAGTTCTTTGCCAGCTTGAAATACCGGTTGAGACAGTAACGTTAGCAGCAAGGCTGGCGAAAGAAAGTAATGCAATATTTATTCTTAATCCTGCACCCGCTTTCGAATTAAATGATGAATTACTATCACAAGTTGATTTTTTGACACCTAATGAATCCGAATTAGAGATATTAAGCGGATGTAAAGTTGACGAAGAATGCTCAGCAGAAAAAGCTGCTAAAGTTTTGTTAGAAAAAGGAGTTAAAAATGTTTTAGTGACTGTAGGTGAACGAGGAGCTATTTTAGTGAACACAGAGGGAACAAAAAAATTCGAAGCTCGCAAAATGAATGCTATCGATACTACAGCTGCTGGTGATAGCTTTAACGGAGCTCTTGCTTACTCACTCTCAAACGGACGTACATTAGATGAGGCTATTCAATTTGCCAATTACGCCGCAGCTCTTTCGGTTACTAAAATGGGAGCACAAACTTCAATGCCGACATTAAAAGAAGTCGAAGCAATTCTCTAATTATTGACTTATCTAGGAGATTTATAAAATGAAAAAATCCGGAATATTGAATGCACCACTTTCTCAAATAGTTGCAAGAATGGGACACACCGATAAACTTGTCATCTGCGACAGCGGACTGCCGATACCAAAGGGTGTTGACTTGGTTGATCTTGCAGTCACTCAAAATATTCCGCGTTTTCTTGATGTACTTAAAATTACTTTGCAAGAGTTAGAAGTTGAAAAAGTTATTATAGCCGACGAATTAGTAAACAGCAATAACGGCTTGCTTGGTGAAATAAAAAAACTTTTACCGAATACAGAGTTTGAATCTGTGCCGCACGAAAAATTTAAAGAACTGACCCGCTCTAACGGCGATGTTGCATTTGTAAGAACCGGGGAAACTACTCCTTTTGCAAATATAATATTAGTATCCGGAGTTACTTTTTAATTAAAAAAAATTATGAGAATTATTTACTTCGATATCGATTCACTACGACCGGATCATTTAGGTTGCTACGGTTATCATCGTAATACAAGTCCAACGATTGATGCAATTGCGAGTGAAGGAATACGATTCAACAATTGCTACACTTCCGATGCGCCATGTGGACCGAGTCGATCTGCAATGTTAACAGGTCAATTCGGAATTCACAATGGATTAATTGCACACGCAGATACAGCAGGTGATATGTTCCGTCAAGGGGAAGGAAGATGGTTCTTCTCAGAACTTGGTGAAACCTGCTGGGCAAATCAATTTAGAAAAGCCGGCTTGAAAACTGTTACAATTACACCTTACGCGGAGCGTCATTCAATTTGGCAGTGGTATGCGGGGTACAACGAAATATATAACACCGGCAAAATAGGTGAAGAAAGTGCCGAAGAAATTACTCCCGTCGCACTCGATTGGCTGAAGCGAAATGGAAAAGATGATAATTGGTTTCTTCACATAAATCTCTGGGATCCGCATACACCTTACCGCGTTCCCCAAGAATACGGAGAACCTTTCAAAGATGACCCTTTACCTGAATGGTACACCGAAGAAGTTCGCCTAAAACATTGGGAAGGTGTAGGGTCTTGGTCGGCACAAGAAGGATTGAGTTACGGCGGTGAACATCCTTATAACGATCCGGAGAAATATCCGCGTCAGCCAAGTCAAATTTCATCGATGAAAGAAGCACGTAAGATGTTTGACGGTTACGATACAGGTATAAAATATATGGATGATAATATTAAAATGATCATCGATGAACTGAAGAAACAAGAACTTTACGAAGATACAGTTATAATCTTAACTGCAGACCACGGTGAAAACTTAGGTGAGTTGAATATTTATTATGATCATCAAACAGCAGATTATGTTACGCCAAGAGTTCCGTTTATACTTAAGTGGCCCAGTATAACGGATAGATTCCAAGGTAAAAGTTACGATGCACTTCATTATCAATTTGATCTTGGTGCATCGCTTGCGGAGTTAGCTGCTTCACGTGTCCCGGAAAATTGGGATGGCATTAGCATTGCAGACAAAATTAAAATCGGTAAAGATGAAGGACGAGACTATCTTGTGCTTTCGCAAGGTGCGCATACATGTCAGCGTTCAGTAAGATTCAATGATTACATCTGTATCCGATCTTATCACGATGGCTATCATAACTATCCTGATTTTATGTTATACAATGTAAAAGATGATCCGCATGAACAGCATGATTTAGCCGAAGAAAAACCCGAACTCGTTAATCAAGCAATGAAATATTTGGAAGAATGGCACGGTGATATGATGAGAACTGCAAATCATCCGCAAGACCCGATGTGGTTTGTTATTAAAGAAGGTGGTCCGATGCATACTCGTCTGGGCATTAAGGATTATATAAAAAGATTAAAAGAAACAGGAAGAGAAAAACAAGCCGAAATAATGATTAACAAACATCCCATATTAGCTGAAGAGAAATAGTGAAGTATAGAAAATTCGGAAATATGAATTGGGAAGTATCCGAAATCGGTTTCGGTGCTTGGGCAATAGGCGGCGGATGGGGACCGCAGAGTGATGCTGAATCAATTAAGGCGCTTCATCGAGCACTTGATCTCGGTGTGAACTTTATCGACACAGCCCAAGGTTACGGTGAAGGCAAAAGTGAAGAGATAATCGGTAAAGTTTTGAAAGAAAGAAAAGAAGAAATATATGTCGCGACAAAAGTACCTCCAAAAGAATTCGATTGGCCTGCAAGAATTGATTACGATGTGCGTAAAGCGTTTCCGAAAGAATATATAATTGAAGAATGTGAAAAATCATTAAAAAGAATACAGCGCGATTATGTTGATGTTTATCAGTTCCACACTTGGTCAATGAGATTTAACGATCAAGTTGAATGGTTTGAAGCTTTTGAGAAATTAAAGATGGACGGAAAAATAAGAGCATCGGGCGCATCTGTTCCCGATATCGATCCATATTTTATTGATGGCACTCTGGCTGAAGGAAAGATTGATTCGATACAATTGATTTACAATTTGTTCGAACAGTTCCCGGCTTGGAATACATTAAAAGTTTGTAAAGCACACAACATAGGTGTAATTGTTCGTGTTCCGTTTGATGAAGGAGCTTTGACCGGCAAATATAATTATGACACACCTTTCCCGGAAGGAGATGTTCGGCAGCATTATTTCCGCAGTAATAATTTGAAAGCGGTTATTGATAGAGTTAATGAAATAAAAAAATATAAAGATGAAAAACATCCTGACTTTTCAATGGCAGACTTTGCATTAAAGTTTTGCTTAAGCAATGATACGGTTTCTACAGTTATACCGGGAATCAGAAATATTAAACAAGCGGAAATGAATACATCGGTAAGCGATGGATCATATTTATCGAAAGAAGAATTGAAAGAATTAACAAAATTCGCCTGGAGAAAAGATTTTTGGAATGATGAAGAAAGTTAATCAAGACTTGTTCTATTATTAAAAAATTGCTGTCGTTTTAACCAAAGGGATGTCTTTGCCAAACCGACGGAGAATGAAAACAGCAATATTCATAGACACAAAAGTTTCAATCAAATACAAAACGGAGAAAAACAATGAAGAAAACACTTTTAATCATTTTAACGAGTTTGATTTTAGTTAGCTGCGCTCAAGATGAAGAAAAAGCTATTCAAGATAAGTTGATGTATGATCAACTATTAACTAAAAATAATTCGGAATATTACCATATGCCTCTCGGTCTTTGCGAAGACTGGCCTGAAGAAACAACTACTCGAGATATTTATATTGCAGATTTTGAATTATTAAAAAGATCGGGAATAAAATATCTTAGAATATCATTCGGCTGGGATGCAATTGAGTATGAGAAAGATAAATACGATTGGTTATTCTGGGATGATTTTGTTAAAACCGGTGTTGAAGAATACGGTATAACTATGGTTCCTTATGTTTGTTATACACCTCCTTGGAATTCAACTGAGCCTATTGATTCAGCTTTATACTGGAATATTCCGCCGGTTGATATGGAAGAGTGGGGCGAGTTCATGTTTGATTTAACAACACGTTACAAAAAATGGATTAAAACTTGGGAACTCTGGAACGAACCCGATATATGGATTTACTGGAGAACTCAAGACGTTGGTCAATTTGCCGAGTTTCATAAAATTGGTACAGATGCAGTAAGAAAAGCTGATCCCGAAGCAAAAATTGTTCTCGGTGGAATTGCTTATAGACCTGAATGGGTACAATCATTATTTGAAGATCATGGTTTAAGTCCATATGTAGATATAGTAAACTGCCATAATTATTTTGAAACATGGCACAAAAATCCAGTAGAAGAAATTACTAATTATGTAAACGATGTTTTCAACGTAGTAGAAAAATACGGTGACAATCAACCAATATGGATGGCGGAAGTCGGTTACAGTACATTCAAGCAAGGTTCAATGGTATCTGACTCTTACTCTGCTTATTACGAATACGAACATTCACCTGAGTATCAAGCGGTAGATTTAGTGAAGCGAGTTGCACTTGTTCGTTCAACCGGACAAATTGATGCAATGGCTTGGTATGAAATAAAAGATTTACCACCGGGTGACGAAGTTATCGGTGATATTTACAACAACAAACATCTTGGAATTGCATGGGCAGATCATTCACCAAAACCGGCAAACCAAGCATTGATTTTTGTAAATGAATTACTGAGTGATCCTGTAAAAAGTATCGGTGAAAATGTAGTATCGAACGCAGGTGAAAACACCGACAGCCGTTATGTTGCTTTCGAAAGAGAAAACGGTGATGTACTTTTATTCGCGTGGCTGCAGACTGTACAATATGATAAGAGAACCAATGACAAAACTGGAATGGTAAAAGATATTCGTGCTGAATCAGTAAGTTTTACAATTCCATCCGCTTTAAGTGGAACAGTTACACTTTACAATGAGCTTGGTGAAGGCGAAGAGTTAACTTCACTTGAAAAAACAGATAACCAAACAGTTGTAAAAGAAGTAACACTTGAAGGCGGAAAGATAGCAGTAATAGAAATTAAAAAATAAGTTTTGAACTCAACCCCCTATGTCCCCCTTGGTATGAGAAGGGGGAATTAAAGGGGGATGAGTTTTCTAAGTTAAAATGATTAATGAAGAAATTATGATTACAATAAAACCCAAACCGATTACCGAAGACAATTTTAAAAAATTCGGTAAAGTTGTAAAATCACCGAAAAATGAACCGACTGCACAAGCTGCGGATTTTAGATTTTGGTCAGATATTGCTGACTATGAAATCGACGGCTCAACTGAAATTGGGATATGTACGGTTTACAAACAACCGAAAAATATTATTAATGGACTGGAACGTCATTTACTTACTCCCGAAATATTAATACCGATTGACGCACCGTTTGTTCTTCCATTATTGAAAGAAGGAGAAACAGAGGAACTAGCTGAATCTTTTCAAGTTGATATCGGTGAAGCGGTTGTAATCGATAAAGCGGTTTGGCACGGAGCGTGTCTGCCGGTCGGAAAAAAAGAATCATCTTATTTTGTGATATTTAGAAAAGGAACACCTAGCGAAGACGTTTACAAAAAAGAAATAAAAGAAATCGAACTTCAATTTTGAAAAACAACTACGGTTAATATGACTACAAATATTCAGTCCGATTCATTACGAATCGATTTTGCAAAAGACTTTTCAATTGATGGTCTTTTTATTTTTAAAGAAAGCACAAAGGTTTGTGCCGGTGGAGAGCAATCTATAATTATTAGAACCCACAATGCTGTATCAGACCCAACAGTGCTTCAGACAATTAATTCAATTGAACAGAAAGATAATTCAATTCAATTTCACTTTGCTGATGAGAGTGAAGAATATTCGGCAATTGTTTCATTCTTAGAAACAAAGAAAGGCGTGAAAGTAAAATTAAGAGCTACTGCACCTCGACCAATCTGGTTAGTGGAATGGAAATTAAACGGATTTGATTTTGATGAAGTTTTAGTCCCCGCTCTTGGCGGACAATCAATCAGCAAAGAAATGACGAAAGGAAAAACTCTTTCTTATAAATATCCGTTCTGGTGGAATTCACAATTTGTAATAGGCAAGACTAAAAACGGTGGGTTGATTTTCCGGTCGGAAGATAAATCAAACGAATTAAAGTTGTTAAGAGTAAGTAAAGCAAAAAATAATTTTGAAATAACATTCGGACACGAAGCTGCAGCTCCGCTTAATTCAAATAATCTTGAATACGAATTCTTTGTTGAACCGTTCGAAGGTGATTGGAAAAACGGAGTTGATATTCATAAAAATTGGATGAAAGAAAATTTCAATTTGGTTGAATATACAAAGCATTCACACTTTCCAAGTTGGATGAACGACATTAATTTCATTCTTGAGTTGTGGGGTGCGAGGAAAACTATGAGATCGCATCACACATTTGAGCAAATGATCGATCGAATAAAGAAATGGAAAGAGTTTCACAATCCTAAAGAGACTTTACTATATCTGCCCGGCTTTGCAAATAACGGAGTCGATTCCTTAGCTCCGAATTACGATCCGAGTAAGCAGTGCGGCGGACCCGAAAAATTCAAAGAACTGGTTGATACCGCTCATGAGCTCGGCTATAAAGTAATGATCCATACAAACATACTTGCGATGACATTCTGCCATCCTAAGTATGAAGAATTCAAAAAGTTTACAACAACCGATCCATGGGGACGAGAACTTACCTGGGGATTGGATATTGACGGTGACTGGCTCCCCGAACCTTTCTTTGCTTATATGAATCCCGGTTACAAAGAATGGGGCGATTTGATGACCAAAATTCTCGGTGATCTAATTAACAAGTATAAACTCGATGCCGTATTTGTCGATCAAACATTACTCGCATTCAACAATAATCGAGGCCCAAATTTTATTCAAGGGATGCACGATCATATTAAAAGATTACAAGAAGAATTCCCAAGCGTACTTTTTGCCGGAGAAGGAATTAACGAAAGAGTTCTGCCGAGATTGCCGGTTGTACAGATTCACGGCATCGATAGCATTGCCGAAGTTCACGGAATGGATGACAGAGTTCAGTGGCGAAACGTTCATCCGATTTCATCTTATTTGTTCGGTGATTACACAAAATTTATGGCGCATCTTCTAACCAAGCATACATCAGACCAGATGTTCAAACTTCAAGAAGAATCTTATGCAAAGCTAAATGTTATTCCTTCACTAAGTCTTTACAGCTATGAACAAGAAATGGATACACCTGAAACACGCAAAATGATTGAAAGAGCAAAAAGATTAAATACGGAGTAATTATGAGACGAATAAAAACAGCGGTCATAGGATCGGGATTTATGGGCGGTGCACACATCGAAGCGCTGCAGAGAATAGGCGGCGTTGATGTAGTTGCAATTGCATCCGATGATAAAGCCGGTGCAAGTGAATTGCAGTCTAAATATGATATTCCAAAGTATTATAATGATTGGCAGGATGTGATGAAAGATGGTGAAGTTGAAGTAATTCATAACTGTACACCGAACTTTCTGCATTTTGAAATAAACAAAGCAGCAATCGAAGCTGGTAAACATATTCTTTCTGAAAAACCATTGACTCTTACAGCGAAAGAATCAGATGAGCTGTTATCACTATTGAAAAAGAACAATGTGGTAAACGGAATCAACTTTAATTATAGATTTTATCCTTTAGTACAGAATGCGCGAGTGGAAATTGAAAAAGGAAATCTCGGTGATATCTATTTAGTTCATGGAAATTATTTACAAGATTGGCTTTACTACGATACGGATTACAACTGGCGATTGGAAACCGAATTGAGCGGTACATCAAGAGCAATTGCAGATGTCGGATCACATTGGTGTGATACTGTTCAATTTGTAACGGGACAAAAAATTAAACGTGTCTTCGCAAACTTGGTAACGATTCATAAGAAAAGAAAAAAACCCACAAAACAAGTAGCAACATTTAAAGGAAAAGAAGAAAGCGGCTCAACCGAGTATCAAGAAATTGAAATCAATACGGAAGATGCCGGGTCTGTCTTAATTCAATTTGAAAACGGTACTCAAGGTGTATTCACTGTTTCACAAGTTAGTGCTGGACGAAAAAATCATTTTAGTTTTGAAATTGACGGAAGCAAAAAAGCAATCTCGTGGAATCAAGAAAGACCGAATGAAATGTGGGTCGGATACCGTGAAAAAGCTAATGAAATACTAATAAAAGATCCTGCATTGATTGATGAAAGTGTAAGAAAGTATGCCAGTTATCCCGGCGGTCATCCGGAAGGTTATCCTGATGGACCGAAGAATTTATTAGCAAACTTTTATCAATTCATTCGTGAGGAAAAAGATCCTAAAAAGGATAAACCGGACTTCCCGACATTCGCGGATGGACATATAGAAAACAAAATTATCGGAGCAATTTTAAAAAGCAACAAAGAACAGAAATGGATTGAGGTATAAGCTATGTTTAGTTATAAATTGTCATTCTGAACGAAACAAAGTGAAGTGAAGAATCTCACTCGCACATTTGTAAAATTCTCAAAATATTTGATGTGAGATTCCTCAGTTGTCCTGTTCGGACTCCTTCGGAATGACAAAAAATAAGTTTCATAAAAGAAAATAAAACGGAGTACGAAATGAAATTAGGTTACATCACAGCTTGCTTTCCGACTCTAAGTTTGGAGGAAATGGTTAAATGGTCGGCTGAAGCAGGATTCAAAACACTCGAACTTGCAGCTTGGCCCGTTGAAACAGACAGAGATTATCAAGCTCGCCAAATTGATGCGGCAAACCTTACAAAGGACGATGCAAAAAGAGTGAAGGATTTATTTGCAGAGAACAATATGGAAATTTCTGCGATGGCTTATTATGATAATAACCTGCATCCAGATTTAAAGAAAAGAGAATACTTTATCAATCATCTTAAAAAAGTTATTGATACTGCAGAAATGCTTGGTGTTGAATTAGTTGGTACGTTTGTCGGTAGCCGCCCGGATAGAACACCGACAGAAAACATGAAAGAGATCGGTGAAGTATTTCGCGGCATATTAAAATATGCAGAAGACAAAGGTAGAAAAATAATGATTGAAAATTGTCCGATGGAAAACTGGGTTAAGTTCGGTCTTCCGGGCAACTATGCATATTCACCAGAACTTTGGGAAGCATTATTCAACGAAGTACCGAGTAATAACTTCGGATTGAACTTTGATCCCTCACATCTATACTGGCTCGGCATTGACCACATTGCAGCATTAAGAGAATTCAAATCAAAAATATTTCACGCTCACGCAAAGGATACGGAAATATTAGATGACGGAGTTTACAGTTACGGTCTCTTCGGAAAACAAATAGACCCGACACCTTGGAAATCCGGCTGGTGGCGTTATAGAATGCCCGGCTGGGGAGAAATCGATTGGCAGAAATTTATCTCAGCTTTACAGGAAGAAGGATATGATTATGTTCTTTCAATCGAGCACGAAGACCCGCTTTGGGAAGGTTCGGTTGAGAAAACAAAGAAAGGTCTGCAGCTCGGACTCAAACATCTATCTCAATTTGTGATATAAAATTTTACGGAGTTATTAATGCGAAATCTTATAAAAGAAAATTATGTCCCATTTGGTTCTCAATATTACAGAGCCCCTTCGCCACACCGAGAAGATTGGGATCGTGATTTACAAAGAATGTCCGAACTCGGTTTCAATACAGTAAAATATTGGATCCAATGGCGATGGAATAATCCGGCTGAAGGAGAATATAATTTTGACGACATTGATGAGTTAATGGACTTAGCACAGAAGTATAACTTAAAAGTTATGCTCAATACAATTTTTGATGTTGCCCCTGCTTGGATTTATGAAAAATATCCAGATGCATCAATGATAACTTTAAGCGGAAGGAAAATCGGTCCGCAGACACAACCGCATCGTCAGATAGGCGGACTCGGTTACTGCTTTAATCACAATGGTGTGAGCAAACACTTCTTCGATTTCTTGGCAGCATCGGTTCAAAGATATAAAGACCATCCCGCACTTGAAATTTGGAACGTCGGCAGCGAACCGGAATTAACAAGCAGCATGGCGGAGATGCGTGACTATGCAAATGATCCAAACAAAATGGGAGATATGCTCTGCTTCTGTGATAACTGCAAAACAAAATTCAAAAAATGGTTAAGCACAAAGTATGATTCTATTGAAGAATTAAATAGAAGCTGGAATAGAAACTATACATCATTTGAGCAAGCTGAAATTCCGCTTACAAGAAACACATTCAACGATATGATTGATTGGCGTATGTTTTTTGTTCATACACTCGGTGAAAATGTTAAGAAAAGATTTGAAGTTGCAAAAGAAATTGATAAAGGCAAACATCCTTTAATGTGTCACCATGTTTTCATTCAAGGTTTTCCGGTTACTTCAACCGCAAGTGATCCTTGGAATGTAGGTCAATACGGCGACTTGCACGGATTCACTCAAATGGATGATGCTGCGATGATTGATATACTTCGTTCGTGTGCGAGAGGTAAACCTGTTATCTCTGCTGAAATGCTGATGCTTCCAGGCTACACACTTGATTTGCCAAAACTGATTGATGCTGATGACATTAAAAAATTTGTTTTCAGCGGCGTTGCCGGTAATCAAAAGGGATTCATCTTCTGGCAATATCGTCCTGAAATTTTGGGTAGAGAAGCACCCACTTGGGGACTTTCTTATCTCGACGGAGAGGAAACTGATTACTTAAAAGCTTATGCTGAAGTAGGGAAAGTCTTAAATAAAAATGTCGACTTAGTAATGGATGGCGAACCGGAAAAAGCCAAAGTCGCAATTATGTATAATCCAGAAAACCAAGTATTCGCTTGGGCATCGACCGGAAAAGAAGGAAGCGCAACCGATTCGATTTTAGGAATTCATAGATCGCTTTATGAGAGAAACATAACAAGTGATTTTCTTCATCCGAAAGATTTTGCTAACGGCGAACTCGATAATTATAAAGTTCTCGTTCTTCCATTCCCTTATTTAATTAATGAAAATATAGCGGTACATATTAAAGCTTGGGTTGAAGAAGGCGGAGTCGTTTTAAGTGAAAGCTATACTGCCGGATGGAATAAAGAAGGCGGTCATCACGAAAAAACTGTTCCCGGTTACGGACTTCACGAAGTCTTCGGAATTAAACAGCGCGATGTTGAACCAGTTGATGAAAACAATGAAGTTGAAATAGAATTAACAACTGATTTACCTCTACTCAAAAAAGGTGCAAAACTAATCGGAAGTTTCGTTAAAGAAACTTTTGAGTTAACTAATGCAGAAGCTTTGGCAAAATTCGAAGATGGTAGAGCAGCAATCACTATTTCAAACTATGGTAAAGGTAAAGCTGTTCAAATCGGTTCATATACCGGAATGAATTATCACAGAAAAGGCATTGATGAAATTGGTAGACTCTTCCCATCATTAATCGAATATGCAATTGACCTCAATAAACCAAAAGTAAAAGATGATGTGAAAGTAAGAGTAGATACGTTGAAAGACGGAAAGAACATTATGCTAATTCTTCAAAACAAGGAAGAGAAAGAAGTAAACACTGAAGCAACATTCAATTATGATAAAGAAATTGAGTTAACCGAGCAGTTCACCGGTGAAAAATTAAAAATCAGAAAAACAAATAACGGTGTTTCATGTTCATTCGGTTTGAAAGCTAAGGAGGTTAAGGTCTACTGTGGGTAAATTTTCGCTTCCTTCTTATAACTGGACCGGCACCGTTAAACGTAATTTTATCTTAAATGTTTTTGACGGAGCAATCTTTGCATTTGCTATGAACTTTGCTGCTTTAAATACTGTAATACCTGTGTACATTAAAAAAATCGGCGGTACAAATTTGGCAGTCGGCTTAATTCCCGTTATCTGGATAATCGGTTTTCATCTGCCGCAGATTTTTACTGCAAATTATGTTAGAAGACATTCGGAGAAAAAGAGAATCGTAATGTTCACCGCATTTATGCAAAGACTGCCCTGGCTTCTTCTTTCATTACTTAGTTTTTTTGTTATCTATAAAGTTGATACGCAATTAGGGCTGTTGATCTTTTTTGTAGGATTTTTACTTGCTTCTTTAGGTGGCGGAATGAATCTGCCCGCTTGGTTTGATTTGCTTACAAAAATTACTCCGACTCACATACGTGGTAGGTTGTTTGCTTTCCGAGTCACTCTTGGTGCTGTGATGGGTATCTTCGCCGGGTACGCTTCAAAACAAGTTCTCGATAATGTGCAGTACCCGGCTAATTTTTCTTTTCTGTTCGGCGTAACATTTTTAGTGATGATGATTTCTTATCTATTTCTTGGATTGCTCAAAGAAGAAAAAGTCAATACCGCAGCAAAAGCAATTCATTGGAAAGAATTTTTAAAAGGACTCCCTCAAATATTGAAGCAAGAAAAGAACTATCGTAACTATTTGATTGCAGATGTTCTGATGATTCTCGCCGGAATGGCAAACGCTTTTTACACGGTCTATGCGTTTGAAAAATTTAGTCTTACTTCCGGTTATGCCGGTGATTTTACAATCGTAATGATGACTGCAACGGTGTTTGCTAGTCTTTTATTCGGGTTCTTAGCGGATAAGTATGGGCATCGTATTAATCTTTTCTTCGGTGCATTGTTTACGGCAATTGCTTGTTTGCTGGCGATTTTTACACAGACGCTTTTTCTTTATTACTCGGTGTTTGTTTTCTCTGCGATGACGCTTGCACTAATTCAAGTCTCGCGTATAACAATCATTGCAGAACTTTCACCTGAAGAAGAAACATCTACTTATGTTTCATTAACTAATGTAATAACAGTACCATTCGTGTTATCCGGAATTTTTGCCGGTTGGCTTGCAGATTTATTCGGATACATTCCTGTTTTCGTATTAGCCGGATTCTTTGCTGTACTCTCTGCTTATTGGTTCTTGTTCATAATGAAAGAACCTCGATTTCATCAATCAACTAATTTGAGTCGATAATGGATAGAAGAAAATTCATTAGAAATACTTTGATCGGAAGTGTCGGGACAATTGCCGCGGCTAATTCAATTTTATCTGCACCGACAATTTTTACTTCCTCGCGAGTTCCTAAAAGTACACTTGGCGGTGAATTAATATTTAAACCTATTTTTATTCAAAAAGGAATGGGTCCGCATTTATACGATTTAGTTTGGGCAACCGATAAAGATTGGGATACTTTTTATTCAAACATCGGACTTGGTTCGGATGGAATAAAAATCTCTGATTCGAAGGGGAAGGAAAAATTCGGAATCAACGCAAGATGGAATGTTGAAGGATTCGGTTACACAAACATTACGGCTGATAATGGTGGTGAATTTTATGAGCTCCCTCCCGAAGGTAAATCACAAGAGTTTATTTTACAATACGAATTTGCTAAAAGCCGCGTTGCAAGAAACGAAAGAAGAATAAAACTTCATTCAAAGAACGGTTGGAAACCATCAACAGAATCCGCCGGACTTCATGCCTTCTCTCAAACACTTTTTGAAGATGCAACAAAATTTAAAAACGATAAAGAAAAATGCGCCGAGCTCTCTCAAAAAAGTTTGATGTATGCATTATGGGCTTCCGAAAAAATTGAACTCGATAAAGCAAATTTTGAAATCGCAAGAATGGGTAAAAGGAATGATTTCTTCATTGGGTGTGATGCGAGAGCATTTTACCAAATGGATCAAGATATATTTTTAGAAAACTTTGTTCCGCTGTTCAATTATGCCAACATAACTTTTGTACCGCAAAGCAATAATGCAATCAACCGTGACTTTGAGCCGCAACGGGGTAAACATAACTTTACAATTCGTGAACATTTAATTGACACACTTGCCGAACACGGAATAAAATCTCAAGGGAGATTGCTCTATTGGTTCCACGATTGTTGTATGCCCGATTGGATGCAAGGAATGAAATATGATGAACTCCTAAAATATGTAGATGAAAACACACGTAAAGTCACCAAGTATTACGGTGAGAAAATGTATGCTTGGGAAATGGTAAATGAACTTCACGATTGGGCAAATGAATTTCATCTCGATCACAAACAAATCAATGAGTTAACCGGAATTATAACCAATGCCGCAAAAGAAACCGTTCCAAACGTTAAAAGAACAATTAATAGTTGCTGTCCGTTTGCAGAATATGTTGGAATGAAAAGTTATTCCGGTTCTCCCGCATCGCATCCTCAAAGAACTCCGGTTCAATTCACACGCGATATATTAGATGCGGGAATCGACATTGATATAATTGAACAACAAATGTATTTCCCTTACAGAGATTTACAAGATACAATAATGTTAATTGAGCGCTACGAAGAATTCGGTAAACCGATGCACATTTCAGAAATCGGTTGTCCCGGCGGACCAACTGAGTACTCAGTTAAAATGACTAACGAACCATTCCCACCTGAAGAACCGTATTTATGGCATCATCACTGGGATGAAGAAACACAAGGTGATTGGATTGAGCAAATTTATACATTGATCTACAGTAAGCCATACATCAAAGCCGGCAACTGGTTCGATTTTGTTGAACCGCATTCTTATATACAGAACGGCGCACTGTTAAAAAATATAAGAGGAGAAAAGAAAGCATCGTATCATAGATTTAAGAAAGTGGTTGATAGGTTTATACCATAGTTGTGACAACAAGCAGTGGGACACAGAGAACACTGAGAAGCACAGAGTACCACAGAGTACCACTGAGTCTAAAATATTTGCTCTGTGGCTCTCCGTGATACTTTGTGGTTCTCGGTGTAAAAAGTTTTAAGATTCTAAAAGTCGAAAACTTACTAAAGGGAAAATAAAAATGAGAAGACGAGATTTTCTGCGCAACACAATGCTAACCGGTGTCGGTTTATCTGTCGGTTCAACAATACTGGGAGCACCGACCGTCCTTACACCAAAACGTACCGATTACAACACAGAAAAGGGCAGACTTGTTTTCAAACCTGTGTTTGTACAAAGCGGTAAAGGTCCGCATTTACTCGATTGGGCATATGCATCCGATCATAACTGGGATGCTTTTCATTCAAACATAACAGCGGATAAAAAAGGTGTTGTAATAAGCGATACCGAAGGAACAGAAAAATTTGGAATTGACGTACGCTGGCACGTAGAAAATTTCGGATACATTTTTATTACAGCCGATAACGGCGGCGAGTTCTATACTCTTCCTGAAAAAGGAAAAACTAAAGAACTCAATCTCAACTACGAATTAGCAAAGAGTAGAGTTTACAGAAACAGAAAACGAAAAGGAAATTTTGAACCCTCAAGAGAAGTTGCATCACTTCTTGATTTATCGGAAGAGCTTTTAGAAGATTCAAATAAATCAATGAGCAATGAATACAAATTTTCACAGCTTGCTCAAAACTCGCTTTACTATGCAATGGTTGCCGGAGAAAAACTTGAAATAGAAAAAGCAAACTCTGCAATTCTAAAAACCGGATATCGTCCCGATTTCTTTATCGGTTGCGATGCACGAGGTTATTTGCAAATGGATCCCGATGTTTTTATGGAATTATTTACGGAAGCTTTCAATTATGCAACTATTACACATTATCTCATAAGTGAAAAATATCAAAACTTTGAAACACACGAAGGGAAAAAGCAATTTAATTTAAGAACAGCACTTCATAAAGAATTAAGGAAGAAAAATATAACTGTTGAAGGCAGACCGCTGTTCTGGTTTTACAATACAGTAACACCTGATTGGTTGAGAAATAAATCATATCCCCAATTACTAAAATATGTTGAATCGCACACAAAAGAAGTTGTTGGACATTACGGCGACGAAATGTATGCATGGGAAGTTGTCAATGAAGCACACGATTGGGCAAATGAATTACAATTAACTCCGGAACAAATTGTTGAAGTAACAAAATTAGCCTGCGATATCGCCAAAGATACAGCACCTAATGTTCATCGATTAATTAATAACTGCTGTCCTTTTGCAGAATATGTTCAGCTTAAAAAGTGGGGCGAACTCGATGCAAAATATCCACAGAGAACACCTGTTAAATTTATGAAAGACTTAGTTGATGCCGAAGTCGATTTTACTATAACCGGCCAACAAATGTATTTCCCATATCGCGACTTACAAGACACTATAATATTGATAGAGCGACATGAACAATTCGGAAGACCTGTTCAATTAACCGAAGTTGGCGCTTCATCAGGTCCAACAAAAGCTTCAATTAATGACGGAAGACTTGGATTATCGAATGAACCATACATTTGGCATCGTCATTGGGATCAAGATTTACAAGCCGATTGGTTGGAAGGTCTCTATACTTTATCATACAGCAAACCTTGGATTGAAGCAGTTAACTGGTATGATTTTGTTGATCCATACTCTTGGATAAAAGAAGGTGGTTTACTAGAATCACCAAATGGAGAGAAGAAAGAATCATATAACAGAATTATCGAATTACAAAAAAGATGGAAATCACTCGGAATAAAACAAGGATAAAAATGAGGCGAAGAGATTTTATTCGAAATTCCACAATAGCAGGGGTGGGTGGATTGGTTGCTGCTAATTCATTATTTAGTGCGCCAACAATATTAACAAAACCGCGCGTTCCAAAATCAACAGAACAGGGAACGCTTGCTTTCAAGCCTTACATTGTACAGAACGGAAGCGGTCCGCATTACGGAATGGTAAAATCGCTGGACTCTTTAGGAGAAAAGGATTGGGCATTCCCGCAATGGGCTTTTGCAAGCGATGAAAATTGGGATGCCTTCTATTCTAATATATTTGCTTATCCCGACGGAGTAAAAATCACAAACTCGGAAGGCAGAGATAAAATAGGAATTAATGTTAGATGGAATGTCGAAGGATTTGGGTTTATTTATATGACTGCAGATAACGGCGGTGAGTTTTATGAACTTCCTTCAATCGGTAATGAGAAACAGTACAATCTAAATTTTGAGTTAGCAAAATCTCGTCTCGTTAAAAACCGTGAACGTTACAATCAATTTATGAAAGAAGGATATTTCCCGGAAAAGGATGTAAAAGCTTATCTGGATTTGAGCGAAGAATATTTTCATGATGCACAAAGAATAAGTTCGGACGAATGGAAACGTGCTCAGCTTTCTCAAAAATCCCTTTACTATTCTATGTGGGGAGGGGAAATGCTCGAGCTCGATAAAGCGAGAAAAGACATTGTTCTCCGAGGGCATCGTCCAGATTTCTTTATCGGATGCGATACGAAAGGTTATCCGCATATGGATAAAGATTACTTCCTCGATATGTTCAGTGATATTTTCAACTATGCAACAATTACACATTACTTACCGAGATTCGAAAAAGAAGAGGGTAAATACACTTATCTCGATAGAGACGAACAGTTTCGTGAATTAAGAAAACGCGGTGTTACAGTTGAGGGAAGACCAATCTTTTGGTCCGCAGATTGTTGTATGCCCGATTGGATAATGAAGAAAAGTTATCCCGAACTTTTGAAATATTTAGAAAGACATACTCGCGAAGTTGTAAGTCATTACGGTGATGAAATGTACGCTTGGGAAATTATTAACGAAGCGCACGATCCGGGCAACCCGTTAAAATTAACTCCCGATCAAATGGTAGAAATCGCAAAACTAATTGCGGATGTAGCTAAAGATACAAATCCCAAAGTACATCGATTGATAAATAACTGCTGTGTTCAAGCCGATTATGTACAGTTAATGGATTGGAGTACAGTCCCGGAAAGATATGATATAATTACTCCGCACAGATTTATAAAGATGTGTCATGAAGCAGGAGTTGATTTTGATATAACCGGTCAGCAGTTGTATTTCCAATATACTAATCGTGACTTAGCCGATAATATTCGAATGACTGAAAGATTGAAAAAGTATGGAAGACCGGTTCAGATAACAGAAATTGGAACAACTGCCGGACCGACGAAAGAATCAATCATGTCCGGCGAAGTTGGATTACCGGAGCTTCCTTATCCTTGGCATCGACAATGGGATGATGAATTGCAAGCAGATTGGATGGAGCAAATTTATACAATCTTCTATGCTAAAGATTGGGTTGAAGCAATCAATTGGTATGATTTTGTTGACCCATATTCGTTTATAGATAATGGTGGTTTCTTAAAATCACCCGAAGGTCCAACAAGACCAATTTATGATAGATTAAAAAATATGCAGAAGTATTGGAAGAGTTTATAATTGTTTTGAACTCACCCTAAATCCCTCTCTTAAAAAGAGAGGGACTTTAATGCTCCCCTTCTCTTTGTAAGAGAAGGGGCCGGGGGATGAGTTCCTTTGTTGAAAATTTTATAGAGGAAAATAGTTGTTATGCCACAATCAAAACTAAAATTCAAACCACACTTTGTACAAAACGGACGTGGTCCGCACATTGAAGAATTTGTATTTGCGACAGATCAGTATGGTGATGTTTTTAAATCAGATATAAAATTAGATAAAGAGGGAATAGTAATAACCGACTCAGCCGGAGTTGAAAAGTTTGGAATAAACTTACGCTGGAATGTGGAAGGATATGGATATTTATTTGTTAGCGCTGATAACGGTGGTGAATTCTATTCATTAGAAAATGATAAATCCAATGAGTTGAATCTGAACTTTGAGTTAGCAAATACAAGAGTAAGGAGAAACGAAAGAAGACTGGAAAAATTTATAAGTGAAGGATACATTCCCTCGAGAGAAGTAAAAATTCTTCACGAGCTTTCTCAAGAATATTTGAGTGATGCTGAAAAGACAAAAGAAACTAATGAAAATTTAACAGCCTTAAAATCACAAACCGCACTTAAACACGCATTGTGGGTAAGTGATTTACTAGAATTGGAAAAAGCAAAATTTGATGTTGCAAAAATTGGTTATAGAAAAGATTTTTACTTCGGCTGTGACACTCGCGGCTATTTTCAAATGGAGCAAGATCTATTCTTTGAAAGATTTACAGAACTCTTTAACTATGCTACAATCACACATTACTTGAAAGGTGATGTAGTTGACTTTGAACCGGAAGAAGGAAAGAAGCAATTCAAAGAACGCGATGAACTTCTTAATAAACTTTTAGATAAAGGAATAACAGTTGAAGGCAGACCGCTTTTCTGGGTTCACACTTGGGTAACACCCGATTGGCTGAAGAAAAAATCTTACAAAGATTTATTGAAATACGTTGAAGACCATGTTCACACTGTAGTTTCTCATTACGGTGGTAAGATAAAAGTCTGGGAAGTTGTAAACGAAATGCACGATTGGGCAAACGAACTTCAGCTCAATCATGAGCAGACAATTGAACTTACTAAAATTGCTTTTGATGCTGCAAGAAAAGCAAATCCGAATGTTCAATTGCTATTAAACAATTGTTGCCCGTTTGGCGATTATGTTCAGAAGGGGAAGTGGCATGATATAGAAGCAAAATATCCGCAACGTACACCTCATCAATTTACAAAACAGCTTATTGAAGCGGGTGTCGATTTTGATGTTGTCGGTGTTCAAGTTTACTTTACTCATCGTTCCGCAGCAGACCAAATATTGCAAATTGAGCGTTACAAAGAGTTTGATAAAAAAGTTCACCTTGCCGAAGTAGGATCCCCTTCAATCGGAATCAAGCAAGAGTTTATTGATAAGGAAGAAGGAAGCTTTTCACAATATCCTTACGAATGGCATCGTCATTGGGATGAAGAACTGCAAGGTGATTGGCTTGAATATACTTTTACTTATGCATACGGACAAAAATTTATCGAAGCTGCAAACTGGTATGATTTTGTTGATCCGTACGGATTCTTAAAAAGCGGCGGAATTCTTCGCTCACCAAAAGGTGAAAAGAAATCAGCAGTTGACCGGTTAATAAAATTACAAGAACAATTCAAATCGCTTAAATGAAAGGAATATAAATGCACGAATCGAGAAGAAATTTTGTTAAAAAAGGGTTGATGGCTTCGGCTGCGTTTACAACTCTTCCGTTGATCGATAAATCATCAAACATATTTGCACAAACCAACAGAGAACTTTCAATTAAATCTTATCCTCATGAATGGATGGGCGAAACTACTTGGGTATATCTAGCTGATGAAAATGTTGATCCATTTAAATCAACTGTCCGTTTCAATCAAGGATCGGTTGTTATTGATGAACTGGATTCAATAAAAGGAAAAAGGTTTTCAATTAATGCACTTTGGTTTGTTGAAGGATTCGGAAACGTTGTCCTAGATGCAACTAACGGAGGTAAGCTTTATAGTGTTGATGATTTCCCATCCGATTCAAATCTGAATTATGAATTTGCTCTATCGCGTGTTGTAAGAAATAGAGAGGTTAAGAAACGTTATGAACTGTTTGGTACAAAATTCTCAAGCGAAGTTGAACATTTGGTAAACTTAGGTGAAGACCTTTGCAACGATGCAAAACAAAAATTAGGTAACGGACCGAAAAGTGGTGAAGTCGCCAATCGTGCATTGAACTACATCCTTTGGGCCGGAGAAAAAATTGAACTCGAACACGCCCGTCAACAAATTGAGATTCAAAAACGTACTGATAAAGTTTATTTCGGTTGTGAATCGCGTCAATATATCTGGGCAAAGTCTGAAGATTTAACAAAACGATTCGTCGAACTTTTCAACTTTGCTACCGTTACTCATTACATCTGGGATACCTGGTATCCTTTATTCGAACCAAAGGAAGGTGATCACAAATTTGGAATTAAAGATGACATAGTTAGTTGGCTTGAAGATCATAATATTACAATTGAGGGAAGACCATTGTTTTGGTTTCATCCTACCGTAACACCCGATTGGTTAAAAAACAAAAATTTTTCTCAGCTAAAAGATTATGTAAAAAGTCACACTGAAACAGTTGTTGGTCATTATGGTAATAAACTTGAGAGTTGGGAGGTTGTTAACGAATATCACGATTGGGGTAATATTCATAATCACACACCCGCTCAAATATCGGAAATAACAAAACTTGCTTGTGATACCGTTAAAGAAGTGAATCCAAATGTGAAACGTTTAATAAATAACTGCTGTCCGTGGGCTGAATATGCTGCAAGAGGAAGATATGCGCGTTCTAGAGAAGATGCCGATAGACCATTACGCTCACCTCGAAAATTTTTGGAGGATATAATTAATGATGGCGTCGATTTCGACATACTCGGTATTCAAATTTATTTCCCACAACGCGATTTGTCCGACATAGTTCGTTTGCTTGAAAGATTAGATAAATTCAACAAACCGATTTATATAACCGAGATCGGTGCATCAGCCGGTTATTATGATCAAGCAATTAAACTTGACGAAATGAAAATCGAAGACGCACCCTATCAATGGCATAGAAGGTGGGATGAAGAACTTCAGGCTGATTGGCTTGAAGAAGTTTATACGCTTTACTATGCTCGCAAAAATGTTAAAGCAATTAATTGGTATGATTTTTCGGACTTCAGACCGTTCATACGAAACGGCGGATTAGTCCGTGAAGATGCATCGCCGAAACGTTCATTTTATAGGTTAAAAGAACTTCTCGATAAATGGGGAAGATTACCAAAATCATAAATAAGGGAAATTATGAAGTTATTAACTAATGCTATTATTCTGTTTGTAACAGTCAGTTCGATCAGTGCACAAGGAATTAGTCTTCATAAAAAAGATGCAATTGTTTGGGGTCAAGAGCAAGTTATTAAAGGTGAAGTCAACGGTGAATTTTCCTCAAACGGAACATTGTATTTTAATGAAGAAGAAATTCCTTTTCAAATTATTGATGATGAGTTTTCAGTCAATATTAAGTTACGCGAAAAAGAAAATACAATATTTGTAGGGATAGATAGTTCAGGCAGTGTTATTTATTCAGATACATTATTGCTTACTCTAGGTTATGATTTATTACCGGAAGTTAGATTAACACCCGAAGTATCGGGTAATCAAGTAACAATAGATATATCAATTGTCGAAAATCCGAAAGAACTTCCGCTGAATTTTTATTGGTATGCTGATGAATCAAATCCTTCCGACGTTTCAATTACAGGTACTGGTTTAACTGCGAATGTAACAATTCCAAATAGTTCTTCTAATGGTGAATATTATTTTAGATTATTAGTCACTACTTCGGAAAATGATTCGGCTTTCTTCGGTACATATGTTACCGTTGATTCGAATTCAATTACACCTTTCAACATCGAAACAGATTATGCCGCTTGGATTGACTCGGCTGTTATTTACGAAGTTACTCCTTACATATTTACTCTATATAATCATTTTCGAAACATAATGAACAAACTCCCTGAGATACGTGAAATGGGAATCAACACTTTATGGATTCAACCAATAATGAAAACGGAGAATAGAGGACAAGGTTACGACATTATAAATTATTTTGAGATGCGTGATGACCTTGGTACAGAAGAAGAATTGATCGAATTGATTGAAACGGCAAAAGGTCTCGGAATGCGTGTATTATTTGATCTTGTTCAAAATCACTCTTCAATTCATCATCCTTATGCACAAGACAAGGTTAGAAATGGTGAATATTCTCATTATTATGATTTTTACCAAAGCGAAAATGATAATGCTCCATACTCACAACATTATAACTCGAGAGCAGGTGGATTCATTTATTACTTCTGGAATGATTTGGTTAATCATAACTATAACAATCCCGAAGTACGTAGATGGATGATTGAAGCAGCAAAACATTGGATCAAAAAATATGATATAGATGGTTACCGTTATGATGCAATTTGGGGAGTAAACGCAAGGGCACCTGAGTTTGCAAAAGAAATGCGCCTCGCCTTAAAAAGTATGAAACCTGAAATACTTATGCTTGCTGAAGATAAAGCAACATGGCCCGAAACATTTGATGAAAGATTTGATGTAGGTTTCGACTGGTTTGCCGAAGAAAGTTGGGTTTCTCATTGGTCATTCCAAACATCGTACAGTGAAAATTCTAATCCAACTATTTTTAATAATAGTAATAAAAATAATAGAGCCAATCTGCTAAGGAATGCTTTAACAAATAACGGAAACGGTTATGCTCCGAATGCAAAGATACTTAGATTCATTGGTAACAATGATATTTATCATTTTATAACTCATCATGGGTTAGAAAGAACCAAGATGGCTGCAGCTTTAATCTTTGCGTTAAATGGAATTCCAATGGTTTATAACGGGCAAGAAATTGGGGCTCAAGGTCATCCTTACGGAACTGAAAGATTATTTTATCCTGGACAAACAATCAAACAGCAAGACGGTTATGGTCTTTATCCTTTTTATCAAAGATTAGCCGAGATTAGAACCAAATCACCCGCACTTTACAACGACAATTTTGAAGAAATAAATGTCAATCCAAATAATTTTACTTATGCTTTTCGAAGATGGATGAATAAGGAGAATGTAATTGGAGCAATAAATATGGGTGATATTGCAGTCGGTTTGAATCTTTATCTTCCTGTTTCTGATATGAATTTGGATTCGACAAAAACTTATTACTTAACCGACTTAATAAACGGTGAATATTTTCAATCTGACTATGATGGTTTAAAAAATATTACTATACCAATAGAAAAATATACAACAAGGATAATGAGTTTAGCCGATACTGTTGCTATAGTTGTTTCGGTTGATGAAGGTATGGATAGATCGGTTCCAAAGGAATTTTCGATTTCTCAGAACTATCCTAATCCATTTAACCCGACCACCAAGATAACATTTAGTTTACCGGAAGCAGGTAATGTAAAATTAAGAGTATTTGATGCACTCGGAAGGGAAGTGAAATTATTAGTTGACAGATTTGAGAATGCAGGTAAACATACAGTTGAATTCAACGGTAAGAATTTGTCATCCGGTGTTTACTTCTATAGAGTTGAGTATCAAAATAATTTTGTAACAAAGAAAATGATTTTAATCAAGTAGGAAATGGGATGAAAGTATTGATGATAGGCGGAACAGGATTTATAAGCAGCAACGTTGTAAAGCTTTTAATCGAAGAAGATCACGATGTTACGTTGGTAACACGCGGTGAATCAAATATTGAATTGTTCGATAAAAACAAAGTTCAATTCGCTTACGGTGACAGACAAGATAAAGAATTCCTAAACAAACTTGCGAATGAAAATAGTTATGATGTGCTTTACGATATAATCGCTTACACACCCGACGAATCACAAATGGTCGTCGATGTATTCGCCGATAAAGTTCCGCGTTTAATTCACACGAGCACAATTTCCGTCTATATGGTTTCGGATGTAATTAGAAATCCGATTAAAGAAGAAGACGATAAACATCCGTTAATGAAATTTTGGGATCATAATCCTTTCGGAATGCAGTACGGAATAGACAAACGAAAATGTGAAGATGTTTTATGGAAAGCACATAACGAAGGTAAGTTTGAAGTATCGATGATTCGTGCACCTTATGTTTGCGGTCCGCATGATCCGATGAAACGTGATTACTTTTGGATCCAAAGAATAATGGACGGTAAGCCGTTGCTTATCCCAGGCAGCGGCAATTATGCTTCACAGCACGTTTTTGTTGAGGATTTGGCAAAAGCATTTGTCGATATGCTGAAGTATGATAATACCAAAGGCAAAGCATACAACATTGCTTCCGAAGAAATATTTTCACTAAACGATTATTTAGATGCGCTTTGCAATTTACTAAACAAAAATCCTGAGCGTGTTAATGTTGATTTAGAAGTGTTCGAAAACCTGCTGTTTAGTGTGAGTCCCGAGGGACATGCTTTCCCATTCAATACTTATCAAACAGCGATATTCAGCATAGATAGAGCAAAAAGAGATTTGAATTTCAAATCAACTCAATTTGAAAAGTGGATGCCGGGTACAATCGATTGGTACTTGAATATTTACAAAAAGCCATCGGTGGGTTATAGTGATCGTTATAAAGAAGTTGAGTTTGTTGAGAAGTGGAAGAAATCCAAAAGGGAGTTTATTCAAAAATTAATTTAATGAACTCATCCTCCTGCCCCTCTTCTCTTTGAAAGAGGGGGATTAAAAGGGGGTTGAGTTATGAGTAAAAAAATATGATAAAACAATTAATGTTAATTTCTTTGTTGTTAGTCTCAATAACATATTCTCAAAACAAGATCACCCTCAACGGGGATTGGCAATTCACCGCCGATAGCAATAGTGTTTTGAATATGGGCAATATTAATTCCCATAAAGAATGGATGACTGTTCAAGTCCCCGGTTCCTGGCATTTATATTCGGATGATTTACTGGATTATCAAGGCATCGGATGGTACAAAAAGAACTTCACAATTGACGAAAAAATTGAAAGTAAGAGATATATACTAAACTTTGATGCAGTAGATTATTTGTGTGAATTATATATAAACAAAAAATTAGTTGGGAAACATGAAGGAGGTTACACACCTTTTTGGTTTGATGTAACTGATTTTGTTAGAGAAGGTGATAACGAAATATTATTACGCGTAAATGATCCGGCGACAAATGAAGAAGGAACGGAAGGAATAAGTTACTGGCACGTCCCTCACGGAAAGCAGAGTTGGTATGTTCAAACAAGTGGTATTTGGCAGTCGGTTGAATTGTTAATTAAAGAAAAAGTATTTATCGAATCTGTTCATATAACACCAAAAAACTCCGGTGAATTCACTCTTAATCTTACTCTTAATCATAATCTTAATCTTAATCTCAAAGAGAATCTCACAATAAAAATTATTTCTCCTAATGAGCAAACAGTTTTCGAAAAGACATTTGAGATTGATTCTAAAAAATTATCCGTTGAAGACAAAATTGATAACCCGATATTATGGGATATCGGAAAGCCGAATTTATACAAAGTAGTTGCTCAACTTGGCAACGATATTTATGAAGACAAATTCGGATTCCGTGAGTTCTCAAAAAAGGACGGTAAGTTTTTATTAAACGGCAGACCGTTTTATATGATCTCAGTGTTGGATCAGAATTTTTATCCCGAGACTATTTATAAAAGTCCAAGCAAAGATTACATCCGCGATGAAATGCAGAAAGCAGTCAAACTTGGCATCAACACAATGCGCTGCCACATTAAAATTCCCGAAAAAGAATATCTGGAAGTTGCCGATGAACTCGGACTTTTAGTCTGGTACGAAATTCCAAATTGGGATGTGTTTGATGAGAGCGTTAAGGAAAGATCCCGATATACTTTCAATCAAATACTGAAACGAGATTGGAATCATCCTTCGCTTGTCGTAATAAGTTTAATTAACGAAAGCTGGGGTATTGATTTATCAAAAGAAGATCAAAGAGAATGGCTGCTGAACGAATTTGATTACGCTAAAGAAAAAGCAATTGGAAGATTGATAGTAGATAACAGCGCCTGCTGGGGGAACTTTCACCTTAAGACGGATATAAATGATTATCACATCTATTGGGCGATGCCGGAAAATCAAAATAAGTTTGCTGAACAAGTAAAAGAAATTAATACTCGACCCAAATGGCTCTTTAGTGAACACCGTGATTCAAAAGAAACCGGCGATGAAGTTTTAATGATATCCGAATTCGGAAACTGGGGATTACCCAAATTACCGGAGGAATTACCATTTTGGTTCGACCGCGTATTTTATGATGAATGGATTACTCTTCCAGCAGGAGTTGAAGATCGTTTTGCAAATTATAAGTACGACAGAATTTTTGAAAATTACGATGAGCTTGCTGAAGAAAGTCAAATTGCACAAACCAGAGCACTTAAATATGAAATTGAGGAAATTCGTTTAGCGGATGCAATTCAAGGCTATTGTGTTACAGAGTTCACCGATATCAATTGGGAAGTTAACGGTCTGCTCGATATGTGGCGCAACTTCAAATTAAATAAAAATATGCTGCAGATGATTCAGCATCAGGATGTCATTATTCCTCGAGCGGATAAATACAATTACTACGCCGGTGAAGAAATAACAATCAAGACTTTCCTTTCTTATTACAGCGGTAATGAATTATCAAATTTATCACTTAATTGGAAAGCGGAAAACTTTTCTAATGGTGAAGTTAATATTGATAAAAAAATCAATTTAGCGGATGTCAAAGAAATTGCGGAGATAAAATTTTCAGTAAATGAATTAAAAGAACCGAAACAAGTAAGAGTTGATTTAGAATTAATGTCTGACGGAAAAACAATTGCAAAAAACTATGTCGATGTTTTTGTCTATCCGATGATAGAAGAGAACAAAGCGGAAGATTTACTTATTACTAATAAAATCGATTCAGATATATTGGAAAAAGTTAAATCCGGTGAAACTGTTTTATGCATAGCAGACAGCACAGATTCACTACCCGAATCTTTTCCCTATAAAATTATATCTCGTGAAAGTGACTGGCTCGACGGAAACTGGGCATCTGCGTTGAATTGGTATGATCCTGATCATCCCCTATTTCAAAATATAAATTTTGGTAAGTCATTTGGTTTTGAAGCATATGAGATTTTACCTCAATATGTAATAAGCGAAATTCCACAAGAGCAATTTGATTCAGTTCCTGCCGGAATATTTATTGCATGGGTTTACCTTAACTCGGGTTACATAATTGAAATGAATTACGGTAAAGGCAAAATACTTTTAACAACATTTGATCTATCAAATCAAAATGATCCATATGTCAAAACACTGAGAAATAATTTAATAGATTATATATCAAGCAAAGACTTCAAACCAAAGATTGATTTAAAATTAAGTACAGGTAAATAAAATGAGTGATAAGCAAAAAACTATACTTGACGCTATTAAGCAAAATGATGGAATAATAAGATTAAAACCCGCTTGGGTTGCGCGTGATTTTCTTCCGTCCGGAGGAAGACTCGGTTTGCCTGATGATCAATATGAACTTGGCGAGCGCGGTGGTATTTGCGAACGGTGGGTCGGCTCAACTACAAAAGCAGATAATAAAGTTTCGGTCCCGAACGAAGGATTAAGCATTTTGAATATTGATAACGATGAAGATATCTCATTAAAAGAAGCGGTAGAACTGTTCCCAAAAGATATTTTAGGTGAAGAGTATTCAAAAAATCATGACGGGTTAAAACGTCTTCCAAAGATTTTTGATTACAAATACCGTTTGCCTTATCACATACATCAAATGGAACATCACGCAAAACTTGTCGGCTGCAATTCAAAAGAAGAAGCATACTATTTTCCCGAAGATGTTCCGTTGGGAGAAGAAGCTGAGACATATTTTGGTGTTCATCCATACATAGCTCAGCAGAAAAAGTATGACTTGCTTTTGCCTCATATGATAGAATGGAAAGACGATGCAATACTTCAGCATGCAAGAGCATTTAAGCAAATTCCCGGCGACGGCTATCACGTTCCTTCCGGGACACTTCACGCTCCCGGTTCTGCATTAACAATTGAACTTCAGGAAGACTCCGATGTTTTCGCAATGCTGCAGCCCAAAACCGGTGGTAAGATAATTGATAAAGAATTGCTCTGGAAAGATGTAACCGGAAAAGATAGAAAAGAAAAAGGCGAAAAAATAATTCTCGACATGATCAACTGGGAAATAAGCGGTGATCCTTACTTTTATGAGAATCGTCATACACCGCCAATCTTAATAGAAGAAACAAAACAAGAAGGCGGAGAAGAGTATTGGATATTTTATAACACAAATAAATTCAGCGGCAAAAAGTTGGTTGTAAAACCGGGCGGTAAATTCGTAAGTACCGATAGAGGTGTTTACAATATTTTAGTCTGGCGCGGCAAAGGTACATTTGACGGATTGGAAATAGAAGGTGAAAACTTTGAACAAGATGAATTGATTGTTTGTCACGATAAAGCCGTTAAAGAAATTGAAGTAACAAACAGAGGTGAGAGAGATTTAATTATTTATAAATTCTTCGGTCCGGATATAAACGACGTGCCGATGCTTCCAAAATACGAAGGGAAATAAGTATGCCCGTTTTTGATTATAAGAATAAACCCGCATTAAAAGAAAGCGAAGTTGAGGTGATCGATATTATTCACCTAAATCCAAATGAAGTATATAATGTAAAGAATCATCAAGAAAAGGAAACACTTTTAGTCGGTAAAGGAAAAGCCCTTGTTAAAACAGAAAATCATATTCGAGATATAAACAAAAATGATGTTGCAGAATATGTGCGAGATGAAAATAAACTCAAACAAATAATCGCGTTTGAAAATTCTGTAATTATTCGAATTGGCGGTAATTGGAATAACAAATCCGGCAGCCGAGGTGTTTTCCAATTAAACAAAACAGATAATCCGAAAAACACCGGTGATCAAGTTGATTATGAAAGAAATACCGAATTCGACAATCATTATCACGATTGCGATGAGTTTTGGATTCTGTTCGGCGGAAGCGGTGAAGTTGTTACTGAAGGAAATAGATATAACGTGAGAGCAGGTGACTGCGTATTTACCAAAGCGGGTGATCATCACGATTTCCCGATTGTCAATAATACTATTGAAGGTGTATGGTTTGAGACTTCTTTGGTTGGGAAAAAACGTGAAGGACATCTTTGGAATCACACACATAAAAAGAGTGCGTAATGAATTACAGAAGAATGGGCAACTCCGGTTTAATGGTTTCTGAAATTTGCTTCGGTGTTATGACCTTCACTGCAAACAAAGGATGGACGCATGTTGGTAGAATCGAACAGAAAGAAGCAGATAAGCTAACAAAGATTGCACTGGATAGCGGTGTGAACATTTTCGATACTGCTGATGTTTATTCATCCGGTATTTCAGAGATTATGCTTGGTAAAGCTCTCGACAAAAGGAGACATGAAGCAATCATCGCAACAAAGTTTGGTTTTAGAATGGAAGACGGACCAAACGGAGATGGTCTTTCTCGTAAAAGAGTTATTAAAGCTTGCGAAGACAGCTTGAAAAGATTGAATACAGATTACATCGACCTTTACCAAATTCATTCCGACGATTTTTCAACGCCTATTGAAGAAACATTAAGCGCACTTGATCAACTTGTTAAAGACGGCAAAGTTCGTTACATAGGATGTTCAAACTACACTGCTTGGCAAATGGTTAAGGCAATGTACGTAGCAAAAATTCATAACTATGAAAAGTTTGTCAGTTTACAAGCTTATTACACTCTGCTTGGAAGAGATCTTGAACTTGACTTAATACCCGCTTGTATTGATCAAAAAATCGGTATAATGGTTTGGGGTCCACTGCACGGTGGAATTTTAACCGGTAAATATCACAACATAAAAAAATGGCCTAAAGGAACACGAATTAAATCAATTGATTTCAATCGACCGCATGATAAACAAAGAGAAATAAATGTTTTGACCGAAATCGCTAAAATTGCTGAACTTAGAAACGTAACAATGGCGCAAGTTTCATTAAATTACTTGCTGAGAAAAAAAGGTATAGCGACTGTAGTAATTGGTGCAACAAACGAAAAACAATTAAAAGAAAATATTGCCGCATCGAATTTTAAGTTAAACGAAGAAGAAATGGAAAAGCTGAATGAGTTAACAGAGCCGACTGATTATTATCCACATTGGTATTTTAAAATTTATAGAAAAGAAACCTATTCAAGCAATTACAAAAATAATCAATAATTACTTAGAGGAAAAAATGGAAAGTTCGAAGCCAATAAGTATTATCACCCTTGTAATTATTTCACTTTTTACCATTGAATTCATATTAGAAGTTATTCTCGAATTAAGTCCTATGTACTTTCTATTTTCATATTTGACATCCAATCATCTAGAATGGGCTTTTATGCTATTCATGATTATTGTACTTCTGCTGCTAAAATATGAAAAGCTATCTTACGAAAGAACTAAAAAAAAGAAAAGTGAACTTTTCAATACAACCATACATACAGTGCAAGATATTATTCAAGAAAGTATTGCAAAAGTCGAAATTCTTAAATTTGATTTAGAGGACAATAATACATCAAGAGAAATAATTGCCCAAACTGAAGATATTATTAAGGAAATGAAATCGGTGATTAGAATACTATCCGGCATTGATCCTTTTAAAACACCTACTCGTAAATTACGCGAAGGTATAAATGTTTTTAATATTTATAAAAAATAAGTCGATTATGGGAAAGATATTAGTCTTATACGACAGTGCAAGCGGCAACACGGAGAAGATGGCGCAATATGTTAAGGAAGGTGCAGATTCCTTTGGTGATCACGAAGTTAAATTGAAAAAAGTCGATGACGCAACGTACAAAGATGTTGAGTGGTGCGACGGTATTGCTCTCGGCTCTCCGACAAATATGGGAATTGTCTCTTGGAAAATGAAAAAGTTTTGGGATGAAATTGGTGACAATGTTTGGGGAAAAATTGACGGTAAAATCGGCTGCGCCTTTTCATCGCAAGGAGGATGGGGAGGAGGCGCTGAAATTACTTGTATGTCACAATTAACAATTTTAATGAACTTCGGTTTTCTTGTGTTCGGTTTAACCGATTATGTTGCAGATAAATTTACACTTCATTACGGAGCAACTTGTGCGGGTGAACCGCGCGAGCAAAAAGAAATTGATGCTTGTAAACAACTTGGTAAAAGATTATCGCAATGGGTATCAAAATATGTTGATAAACAAGAGGTAAAAGTTAAATGAGTTATTTCATCGGACTTGATGTCGGTACGAGTGGAGCAAAAGCATTGCTCATTAATGAAAAAGGTGAAGTGATTTCTTCTGCAACGAACGAATATCCAATGCTCACTCCTAAACCTAATTGGACCGAACAAAATCCAGAAGAGTGGTGGGAAGCAAGCAAGAAAAGTATTAAATCAGTTGCATCAAAAGTTAAGAAAGATGAGATAGGAGGAATTGGTTTAACGGGACAAATGCACGGTTTAGTTACTCTCGATGATAATTTAAATGTTGTTCGTCCATGTATTATGTGGAATGACCAAAGAACCGTAAAAGAATGTGATGAGATTACAGCCAAAATCGGTTTTGATAAGTTAATTAAAATTACAGGCAATCAAGTTCTCACTGGGTTTACCGCTCCCAAAATATTGTGGATAAAGAATAACGAACCGGAAAACTATAATAAGATTAGAAAAATTCTTCTTCCTAAAGATTACATTAGATTTAGATTAACCGGTGAGCTCGCAACTGATGTTTCTGATGCTTCAGGCACATCTTTGCTAAATGTTACGGATAGAAAATGGTCGGAAGAAATTTTAACGGGACTCGAAATTCCAAAAGAATGGATGCCGCAGCTCTATGAATCATCAAAAATAACCGGAAGAGTTAAAAAAGAATTATGCGAAGAGTTAAACTTACCGGTTGATTTATTAGTAGCTGCTGGCGGAGGAGATCAGGCTGCGGGTGGTGTTGGAACCGGAACAGTAAGTGAAGGAATAACTTCGCTTGTTCTCGGGACATCGGGTGTTGTATTCGCTCACAGTGATAAACCGAGAATAGAAGCAAATGGGAAAGTCCATTCATTCTGTCACGCCGTCCCGAATGCTTGGCATGTGATGGGTGTAACGCTTTCGGCTGCTGGTTCGTTGCAATGGTATAGAAACACTTTTCATAAAGGAGTTGATTATTCCGAATTGACGAAAGCGGCTGAGGAAATTCACCCCGGTTCGGAAGGATTATTTTTCCTACCATACTTAAGCGGTGAACGTACACCTTACGCCGATGCGAATGCCAAAGGTACTTTTATCGGAGCGACGGTACGTCATAACTCTTCTCATTTTACAAGAGCTGTTTTGGAAGGAGTGGCTTACAGTTTACGAGACTGTTTCGAATTAAACAAAGAGCTTGGAGTTAAAACCGAACAAGTTCGTATCTCGGGCGGCGGTGCAAAAAGTAAAATGTGGATTCAGATTCTATCCGATTTGTTGAATAAAGAAATTGTAACTCTTACATCAACTGAAGGTGCGCCTTACGGTGCTGCTATCCTAGCTGCTGTTGCTTCAGAAGAATTTAACTCGGTTAACGAAGCCTGTTCTTCAATCATTAAAATAAAATCGACGGCAACTCCGAATAAAGAAAATATCAATATATATGAAGATTTCTATAATATTTATAAGAATCTTTACGGTACGCTTAAGAGCACTTTTGGCAATATAAATAGCACCGTAGAGAAGTATTCAAATTAATGGACAAATTAAATTATCATCAAAATATTACAAAGGTGACTTATGGCGGATGTAGTTCTTAAAAATGTGACTAAAGTATACGAGGGCGGAACGGTTGCGGTTCGCAACGCAGACATAGAAGTAAAAGATAAAGAGTTTTTAGTTTTAGTTGGTCCATCGGGATGCGGGAAATCGACAACGCTTAGAATGATTGCCGGACTCGAGGAAATAACCGAAGGTGAACTTTATATCGATAACGAATTAGTGAACAATGTTTCTCCGAAGAACCGCAACATAGCAATGGTATTTCAAAACTATGCACTTTATCCTCACATGTCTGTTGCAGAAAATATGGGCTTTGGCTTAAAACTAAGAAAGTACAAAAAAGAAGAAATCAAAAATCGGGTTAACAAAGCTGCAGAAATTTTAGGTATTACTGATTTGCTCGATAGAAAACCAAAAGCATTATCAGGCGGACAACGGCAGCGAGTTGCTGTCGGGAGGGCAATTGTCCGTCACCCTAAAGTTTTCTTGTTTGATGAACCGTTAAGTAATCTCGATGCAAAACTGCGCGTTCAGATGCGGACGGAAATTTCTAAGCTGCATAGAAAACTTGAAGCAACAATGATTTACGTAACACACGATCAAACCGAAGCAATGACGATGGGCGACAGAATTGTAATTATGAAAGACGGCGATATTCATCAGATAGATAAACCACTTCATCTTTACAATCACCCGGCAAATAAATTTGTTGCCGGATTTATCGGTTCGCCATCAATGAATTTTGTTGATGGTAAAATCATTAGAGAAGATGGGCTCTATTTCATAGATGGAAAAAACACGGTTAAGATAAAAGTATTTACCGAACATGAACATGCTTTAGCAAATTATGTCGATAAAGAAATAACAGCCGGTGTTCGCCCCGAAAACATTCATCATCCAAGTACAGCTAAAGCAGAGAGTATGGATGAAATTGAAGTAACACTCGATGTAACTGAACCGATGGGTAATGAAATATTTCTTTACTTCTCTATTGCAGGTTCAAACTGCATTGCAAGAATAGCCGCAATTGAAGAACCGGAACCGGGACAAAAAATGCAGCTCTACGTTGATGCTGCTAAGATGCATTACTTTGACAAAGAAACTGAAGAGGCAATTCTTAAATAAATAAATTAATGGAGTGAGGGTATGACAACACTTGAAAAAATAAATATAACAGAAGAACAGAAACGGAAATATCAAGAAGACGGATTTTTTATTCTCGATAAAGTTATTCCTGATGATGTTCTCGAAACTTTGCGCAACGAGTGCGATTCTTTAATCGCGGAACAAGATGCGGAAATGGAAAAGCAAGGTGTAACGGAATTAAACTTAAGCAGAAAGAACAGCCGTTATTTTGTATTCCTTGCGTACAAACAACGCAAAGCATTGGGTGAATTTATTTTCAGTGATTTAATGGAAGAAATCTGCAAGGCTACAATCGGTGATGATGCTTATCTATTCTGGGAACAGTTTGTAGTTAAAGGATTGGATAAAAAGGGTGCTGAGTTTACCTGGCATCAAGATTCCGGTTACGTCGATAATCCCCATAAGACCTATGTCAATTGCTGGATACCTTTGGTCGATGTAAATGAAGATAACGGTACAATATATTTATTGCCATATTCTAAAGCAGGAACGAAAGATAAAATAGAACATAAAGTTATGGAAGGATCGAAAGACCGAGTTGGATATTTCGGTGATGAAAAGGGTGTTCCCGTTGTTGCGAAAGCGGGTTCGATTGCGGTCTTTTCAAGTACATGTTTCCATCGCTCCGGACCGAACAGTACAAATGAAATGAGAAGAGCTTGGGCAATCCAATACTCACCAGAAATTATTTACGAACCGGACGGCTCACTAAAAGGATTAGATGAAAAGTTTTTAGAGAATGAGAAAAGAGTAAGGTAACTTTTTCATCAAAATGTTTTATAAAAATTGTCATTCCGAAGGAGTCGATTTGTGACGACTGAGGAATCTCACTTTAACAGGATTACTAGTTTATTTGAGGTGAGATTCCTCACTTCACTCTGTTACGTTCGGAATGACATTCTTAAGCGAATAGGATACAAACTTTGAAACAAAAAATACTCCTTGATACCGACATCGGAACAGACATTGACGACGCGGTTGCGCTTGCATATCTACTAGCTAATCCAAAGTGTGATTTGGTTGGAATAACAACCGTAACAGGTGACTCAACAAAACGAGCTATGATGGCTAGTGCTTTATGTAAAATTGCCGGTAAAAATATTCCTATTTATCCTGGTATTGAAAAACCCCTAATCCGCGAACAGCTTCAAACAAAAGCACAGCAAGCTAAAGCATTGAATAAATGGGAACACGAAAAGAACTTTCCCCAAGGCGAAGCGATTGAATTTCTTCGTAAAACCATCAGAAAAAATCCCGGAGAAATAATTTTGCTTACTATCGGTCCGCTAACTAACATCGGTTTACTCTTTTCAATCGATCCGGAAATTCCATCTTTGTTAAAGGGAATTTATACAATGGCTGGCAACTATAATTTGGAAGCGCCTGCTTACAGCGATGTTGAATGGAATGCCGAAGGAGATTATCACGCCTCATATATTACTTACTATGCCAACGCAGAAAATCATCATTCAATCGGAATAGATATTACCTCAAGAATCACAATGGATTCGAAAGAGTTTGCAGAAATTTGTAAACACGATTTACTCAAACCGGTATTGGATTTCTCACAAATTTGGTTTGAAGAATGGGATGCAGTTACATTTCACGATCCTTTAGTTGGCGCGACTATCTTCAACGATTCAATCTGCAAATTTGAACAAGGACAAGTTGATGTTGAATTGGATAAGAAAGATAAAATGGGGCTAACTCATTGGTATCCGGGTAGTGAAGGCGGTAATCATCTTGTTGCTATTGATGTTAATAAAGAAAAATTCTTTGAAGAATATCTTTCTGTTTTTAAAGACTAATCACATACACCGGAAATAAAATGAAAGTATGGAATGCTGTAATAGCAGTTCTGTTGATTTCTTTGCTTGCTTTTCTCTCTTGTAAAAACGAAAACGATTCCGCTTCATCAAAAATTGAATTAACATTTTGGCACAGCTTCGTTGCCAATACTCATCCCGCCTTAAAAGAATTACTAGATCAATATGAAAAAGAGAATCCCGACGTAAAAATAATTGAACAGTATGTTCCATCCGGTGATCCGCTTGTACAAAAACTTATCACTGCAATTCAAAGCAACACAACACCCGATTTGGCTTGGGTGCATACCGACTTTCTCGATAAACTAGTAATGGCTGACGCAATCTTTAAAATGGATCATTTCATAAAAGGCGAGAACGGTTTTACGGATGAAGAGTTTAATGATTTCTTTCCACAATTAATAAGCAATGCGAAATGGAATGATACGCTTTATGCGATACCGATGGAAGCCACAACTTTAGCTTTACTTTATAATAAAGATTTATTTAAGAGAGTTGGACTTGATCCAAACCGTCCGCCACAAACTTGGGATGAGTTGAAAGAGTATTCTAAAAAATTAACAATTGATACAAACGGCGATGGAAAAATAGATCATTACGGATTTTATATACCAGCTTTACCGGCTTCCGGTGCGCTCAGCATTTGGATGCTGCTTCAATGGGAACCGTATCTCTGGCAAGCCGGAGGAGATTTCTTAAATGAAGAACAAACAAAAGCTCTCTTTAACAGCGAAGCAGGAGTACAGGCTTTAACTCTCTGGAAAGAATTGTATGACCAAATTGGATTTGACTCATTTTCAATGACACACGATATGGGGTTTATAGCTCAAGCATGTGCGATGATAATGGACGGGCCATGGGATTTACCTTCTCTGCGAAAAATTAAAAATTTTGATTGGGGTGTAGCACCGCTTCCCGAAGGTCCAGTTAAAAGAGCAACTTATGTAGCCGGTGAACATTTAACAATATTCAAAAATTCTAAGTATCCTGATGAAGCATGGAAATTTATTAAGTGGTTTACGTCACCGGAAATTCAAGCAAAGTTTTCGATTGAATCAGGCTATATGCCTGTTCGTAAATCGACTTTAGAATTACAGTCATATAAAGATTACTTAAAATCTGATCCTTATCTCTCCGCATTTGTTGAACAGTTTGAAATAGGTTATGCAAGACAGAATATTACTTACTACCGAGTTGAAATAAATCAAAGAGTTGCTGAAGCAATTGAAAGCACACTGCTTGGCGATATGGATCCCAAAGAAGCTCTTGGTAAAGCAGCAGAGCAAGTGAATGAAATATTGAGCAGGGTAAAAAGATGAAAGAATTGAATTGCATTATTATAGCTATAATATTTATGAATGTAGTTTACGCTCAATGCGGTTGTATCGATGATATGAAGAACGATCCGCATAAATATTCCGATAGAATTGAATTGATTTTCGACGGAGGTTTTTTCACTGAAGGTCCCGCAGTTGATTCTGATGGAAATGTTTACTTCACAGATTTAACTTTCACATCCGAAACCGGAAACGAACCGGGACATATTTGGAGGTATTCTCCGGTGACGAATGAAACAAAAATATATCGCTCCCCAAGCAACATGGCTAACGGAATGATTATTAAAAATGATACACTATATACTTGCGAAGGAGCGGATACCGGCGGAAGACGATTAATCAAAACAGATTTAAGTACTGGTAAAAGTTTTATACTAACAGATAACTTCAATGGCAAGCCTTACAATTCTCCAAACGATTTAACAATAGCAGATGATGGCACAATATATTTTACCGATCCGCGTTACTCAGGTGATGAATCAATCGAACAACCGTTAAACGGAGTTTATCGATTAAATGTTTCCGGACAAGTAGAACTAATAATTAATAATATATCTATGCCGAATGGTATTACAGTTACACCGGATAATAAAAAGTTGTACGTCGGCTGTAATGATGAAAATGCCGATGAAGATAATCCCAATTTTATATCAGAATATTTAATTGATAAAGAGGGTAACGCAACGTTCAATAAATATTTGGCAAAATATCTGGCTCCAACTGGTCCGGATGGGATTAAACTTGATAAATATGGACTTATTTATGCTGCACTTCGTGATCCGTATCGACCGGGTATTTATGTCTACTCGTCTGAAGGAATGCTGATTGAAAAAGTAATTCTTCCTGAAGACCCAAGCAATTTAATTTTCGCTGATGAGTCCCAAGAAATATTATATGTAACTGCCGGCGGAAACTTGTATAAGGTCCTATTTGATTAAAGTCATTGGTTTATTAAAAATGTTCAGAAGAAAGATGATATTTATTTTATTTATTCTACTAAATTGTTTTGCATCTGATTCACTGTTTACTAATCCTGTAGCCGTTGATGGTGCTGATCCATGGGTTATAAATCACAACGGTACATACTACTATTGTTATTCAAAAGATGATGCTATTTGGATTAATAAATCAGATGATTTGATTAAAGCAGTCCAAATGGAAGGTCTTGAAGTTTGGAAACCTCCGTTTGGAACAGAATATAGTAAAGAAATATGGGCTCCGGAGTTACATCTAATTCAAGGTAAATGGTATATATATTTTGCTGCAGATGACGGTAATAATGAAAATCATAGAATGTATGTATTGGAGAGTTTAACTGATGACGCTTTGGGTGAATATTTGTTTAAGGGGAAGATATCCGATTCTTCAGACAAATGGGCAATAGATGGAACAATTTTAGAGTACAACAAAAAACATTATTTCATCTGGTCAGGCTGGGAAGGCGATGTTAATGTTCAACAAAATTTATACATCGCCGAAATGGAAAATCCATGGACTATTAAAGGTGAGAGAGTTAAGATATCGGAGCCGGAATACGAATGGGAGAAAGTTGGGAATCCATTAATTAATGAAGGACCCGAAATATTAAAAAATGATGATACAGTGTTTATTATCTATTCAGCAAGCGGGAGCTGGACAGATAATTATTGTTTAGGCAAATTAACCTTGACATCGGAAAATCCGCTTGAAGAAAACGTTTGGATTAAGTATCCCTCACCCGTTTTTTCTGGTACTTCTTCGGTAATAAGTCCAGGTCATGCATCGTTCACAAAATCACCCGATGAAAGTGAAGATTGGATAATCTATCACACTGCAAAACACAAAGGTGCCGGTTGGGATAGGAATATTAGAATGCAAAAATTTAATTGGAACGAAGATGGAACACCATGTTTTGGTTATCCGGTTGAAAATAATGTTCCTATAGCAATGCCCTCAAAAAATAAATAATACGGATTATTATGCTTCGATCAGTTTACAAAGCATCTTTAGCTTTCATTTTTCTTCTTTCAATTAATTCTGCACAAAATCAAACTATTGCCGAAGAGCAGTTTAGTAGTTATGTAAATCCATTTATCGGCACATCAAATGGCGGCAACACATTCCCGGGAGCGGTTGTTCCTTGGGGAATGGTGAGTGTTAGTCCGCACAACTCACCCGGAGCTCCATCAGGTTACATTTACGGCGAAAATTATTTTTACGGATTCGGTCATACACATTTAAGTGGAACCGGTTGTTCAGAACTCGGTAACATAATCGTAACAATTAACAAAAAAGGTTCAACAGAGCCGGAGAACTACAAAACTATTTACAGTAATGAAAATGCATCTCCCGGTTATTATTCTCTTTACTTGGGTGAACATAAAATCAAAGCTGAAGTTTCGGCATCTGAAAGGAGCGGCATAATAAAATTTACTTCTGAAGAAGAAGTTGAAATCGATTTATTAATTGATGTAGGAAGAAATTTAAGTTTAGTTGGCGGCGGCAAAATTGAAATATCATCGAACAGCGAGATTACTGGGTATAACATCAGCGGCGGTTTTTGCGGTGAAGAAAATAGAAAGAATGTTTATTTCCATTCGGTTATAAATTACGAAGCAGAAAAAATGTTTATTCATCAAGACGATATTTTAATGGATGAGACAAAGTATTCTGTAAAGGACAAACCGCTTGTATGCTCAGCACGAATAAAAATACTGCCTGATAAACCGTTGATTATAAAAACCGGTATATCATACTCAAGTAAAGCAAATGCAGAGCAAAATTTATTAAATGAAATCCCGCATTGGGATTTTGACATAGTAGTGAATGATGCAAAGGATAAATGGAATGAGGCACTAAGTAAAATTATTGTCAAAGATTCAGATAAAATTAATAAGGTAAAATTCTATTCCGCTTTATATCATATGTTGATTCATCCGAATATCATTAGTGATTTTAATGGTGATTATCCTACTATGAATGAACATAAAGTGAAAAATTATTCTGATCGAAAAAGATATTCAGTTTACTCATTGTGGGATACTTACAGAACGCTTCACCCGTTTTTAACCTTGGCTTATCCTAAACACCAATCCGATATGATTAAGACAATGCTCGATATGTATGATGAGCAAGGTTACTTGCCCAAATGGGAATTGATCGGAAACGAAACCTACATGATGGTTGGTGATCCTGCGGTTCCGGTAATAGTTGACAGTTATGTTAAAGGTATTCGTGATTTTAATATCAACAAAGCTTATGAAGCAATTCTTAAACCTGTAAATCTTGATAAAAATGAAAAAGCTCCACCGGTTCGAGCTGCTTATCATTATATATTAGAATATGGCTACATTCCTTTCGATCAAAATATGGAAGACGAATGGTGGGCATGGGGTCCGGTATCAACAACCTTGGAATATAACTATGCCGATTGGACAATCTCTCAATTAGCGGGTTTGCTAAATGATACAGAAAATCAAAATAAATTTTATCAACGATCACTCGGTTACAAAAAAATGTTTGATCCTGTAACACAATTCATCAGACCAAAATTAAAGAATGGTGAATGGATGGAACCGTTTGATCCGCTAGCAACCGAAGGTTCCGGGGATTGGGTTGGCTCGGGCGGACCAGGTTATGTTGAAGGAAACGCTTGGAATTATACATGGTTCGTACCGCATGATGTTTATGGCTTAATCGAATTATTCGGTAGTGAAAAAGAATTTTCCGATAAACTATTGGAATCATTCGATAACGGTCAGTTTACTATAAATAATGAACCGGATATTTTTTATCCGTATTTATTCAAGTACACTGAAAATTATTCACACCACACAAATGTATTAGTAGAAAAAATTATGAACTCGGAATTCGGAATTGATGAAAACGGATTACCAGGCAATGATGACTGCGGAACTATCTCCGGCTGGTTTGTCTTTTCAGCCCTTGGATTTTATCCCGTTTGTCCTGGTTCGGATGATTACGTTTTAAATCAACCAATATTCGATGAAATAAAAATTCACCTCAATCAAAATTATTATGATGGAAATGAATTGATAATAAAAAAGAAAAGTGGAAAAAATAGAGACGTTATTTTTAATGGTGAAAAGGTCGAATCTAATTTTATAAAGCATAGTAACTTAATTGAAGGTGGGGAATTGTTATTCATTATTCCCAATGGAGAAGAGTAATGAGAAAAGTAAAACTTGGAATAATCGGTACCGGTTTGGCAGCAAAAAATCTTCATCTACCGGCGTTGCAGAAATTAAAAAACAAATTTGAAATCACAGCAGTTTGTAATCATACCGAAAAGAAAGCAAAAGAATTTGCCAAACTTGTCGGAGGAGTTCCTTATTATTTAGATTACCGTGAAATGTTGAAGAGAGATGATATCGAAGCGATAGATATCACTATGCCGATACATTTAAACTACATAGCAGCAAGAGACTCAATAAATGCCGGCAAACACGTAATACTTGAAAAACCTCTGGCTGGAAAGTTGAGAGAAGCCAAACTTCTACTCGAACTTGATAAAAAAACTAAAACTGTAAATATGGTTGCCGAGAATTTCCGTTACAGAAAGATATTTCACAAGGCAAAAGAATTCATTGATAAAGGGAAGATCGGTAAACCTTATGCAGTAAACTGGAATCTCTATTACCATGTAACAACGGATAAAGATTATTGGTCAACCAAGTGGAGACAGAAACACGAACATCCCGGCGGCTTTTTACTTGATGCAGGTGTTCACAATGTTGCCGCGATTAGAATGATACTCGGCGATTTTAAGTCCGGTAATGCGCTTATTAAATCCGTCAATCCCAAGATCGGTACGTTTGATACAACTGCTTTTCAATTCGAATTAAAGAATGGAATTGTTGGTCTTTATAATCTTTACTTTTCCGTAAATAGTCATTGGGAAGACAAACTTTTGATTTTCGGTGATAAAGGAAGTATCGAAATCAACACTAACTTATTGACACTTAAACAAGAAGGGAAGAAAGATAAAACCGAAGACTTAACAGACGGCCATGGTTATGATGCGGAGTTCAACGATTTTTACAACGCAATAGTAAAAGGAACTAAAGTAGAATATTCATTTAAAGAAGCTTATCGTGATATGGAAATAGTTTTGGGTGCGTTAAAGTCGGCAGAAAATAATAGGAAGGTTAATTTCTGATTGACTTGAATAAAATAGTGTGAATGAATACATTAGAATACAAACAAATTAATATTATTCAAGGAGTATCATGTCTAAAACGATAACACTTCGTCTAAGTGACGAGAATTATAAAAAGTTCAAAAAGTTAGCTGAATCGGATAATCGTCCAATTTCAAATTTTATCGAGACAGCGGTCAACCGGTTTATTGAACAAGATATCTATGCTGATGAATTTGAAATGGAAGAAATCAAGCACAATACTGGGCTAAATAAATCTCTTAAACGAGCTTTGAAAGATGTAAAAAATAAACGGGGTAGTTTCGTTGAGTAACTACAGAATTTTTAAGACAGAAGAATTTTCAAAAACCCTTTCCCAAATAAATCAGCCATATCGTAAATTAGTCACCAATAAACTGCATAAACAAATTTATCCTCAGTTAAAAGATGAACCTCATTTTGGGAAAAATATTAAAAAATTAGTCGGCTACAATCCGGATACGTGGAGATTCAGAATCGGTAAGTATAGAATATTTTATGTAATTGATGAATCAGAGAAGATTGTGTATTTATTACATATTGAATTAAGAAAAGATGCTTATTAATCCATCCTTTATTTTTATTGATAACAAAGTGATTTAAACCGGTATAACATCTTTCCTGTGCAATTTTCTAAAATCACCTGGTGATAAGTTGTATTTCTTTTTAAATAAATGGTAATAGTGACTCAAGTTTTCAAATCCGCTTTCCATTGCAATGTAGGGAATGCTTTCGTCGGTTGTCATAAGTAGGTTAGCGCTGTAGTTTAATCGAAGATCATTAATGTATTCAGTCGGTGTTTGAGCATAATGTTTTTTAAATTCTCTGCAAAGATGTTCTTTTGATCTATGTGAAATCTCTACCATTGATCCAAATCCGTTTACAAACTTTTCTTTCTGCTGCATTTCCGATCGTGTTTCTTCCAACCACTTTGGTACGGAACTGCGTTGAATCCAAAAACTCTTTGAAAAATAGTTCGTCATTATTTCTGCTAATAAAATTCTGAGAGCAGTTCTTATTTCAGATTTTTTACTCAGAGGAATTAACTGAAGTTTTTCAAATCGTTCTTTTAATATTGTTTTCTCAGTCGATGACAAAATTATTGAAGGAGGAAGTTTGCTTTCAAGCAATCGCTCGGCTTCAAATCCCTCTCCTAAATAATCGAATAATTCGGTAATAGTTTTTTTTGGGAAAGCTAAATTAATTAACTCGACTTCATCTTTTTCGTACCTTTGGTAATAATGAATATCATTCGGTCTCATAAAAATCATTGTTCCATCGTCAAGAACTTGTTCGTTATCATTAATGATGTGCTTAACTTTTCCTTTCGCAATCAAAAAGATTTCATAAAAATCATGGGTGTGCTTAATCGTAATATCTTTCAGCGATTTGTGAAACGCATAGTGAATTTCTGTTTGTGGATCGAGGATTTCTTCGGTATATATTTTAATTGGACTCATATCTCGTAAAAATCAATATAATACAATTAATTAATCATTCTAAAACAAGATAATGCTTGTTTATCTTTGTATTTATCTAATGTCAATATAATAATTACTAACAAAATATCAATATTTATGAAAAAGAAAGATTTCAAAACTGAACTAAAATATACCGAGACATACAAGAAATATCAATCCGCTCATCCCGCAATTAGAGAAGCAGAATGTCTAGATGCTCAATACCCGGATTATTTCGCCGAAATAAAGAAGAACGATCTTTTCGCCGGAAGAATTGAGCACGGTTTTGTCGGTTTCAGCATTGACGAATGGGGATCAACTGCATTTGGTTACTATTGCCAATTCGAAGAAATCGACAAGTGCTTGAGTGAATTCGATTATTCTCCTGAGGAAGAAAAAAAAATCCGAGACATGAAGAAATTTTGGGTGAAGGAAGATACTTCAAACAAACTTCGCAAAGCATATCCCGATGAAATGAAAAAATGGCTGCCGTCGGATGATTGGATGAATGCTTCGGGAATTGCATTTCCTCTTTACCGTTTAACCGGCGGAAATATTGATAACGAAAAGTTAGTAACGCTCGGAATATCGGGATTGCAAAAAGAAATTAAAGCTAAACTTGAGAAAGCCGAACCCGGCAAGAAAGAATTCTACGAAGGAGCATTACTTGCAATTGATGTGTTAGTGAAAGTTGCTAAACATTACGCTTCTCAAGCAAGGTATTTTGCCGAAGAAACGAATGACAATAAATGGAAAACCGAACTTATAACCATAGCCAACACACTTGATTTGATAACCGAAAGTAAACCGAAAACACTTCGAGAAGCAATACAGCTCTTTTGGCTTTATTCCTTGATAAGTGATATCCGTAATCACGGAAGAATGGATGTTTATCTCGGTGACTTTCTGGCTAATGACTTACAAAGTGGAGTACTGACAAAAGATGAAGCACTAAGGTTGCTTCAATCACTTTGGCAGTTAATGGCGGATAGAGATACTGTCGTTCACGGAAGAATTATTATCGGTGGAAAGGGTAGACGAAACGTAAAGAATGCTGATGAATTTGCGTTGCTGGCAATGGAAGCAAGTCGAACAGTACTGGAAGTTGAACCGCAGCTTTCGTTAAGAATTTATAACGGGATGGACGAACGACTTTACGAAAAAGCGCTAGATGTAATTGGTGAGGGAAGAACTTATCCAATTCTTTATAACGATGAAGTAAATATTCCGTCTGTGGTAAAAGCGTTTGAATTTACACCGCTTGAAGCCGAGCAATATGTTCCTTACGGATGCGGTGAATATATTTTGGAACATCAATCGTTTGGAACACCAAGCGGAGTGATAAACTTATTGAAAGCTCTTGAAGTTACTCTTCATAATGGTGTTGATCCGTTAACCGGAAAAATTATCGGCTTGCAGCTCGGCGAGTTTAACGATTTTGAAACATTCGATGATCTATGGAATGCTTACAATAAGCAAATTGAATTCTTTGTTGACTTAATGGCTCAGCAGGAAGTAATTGAATATCGGATCGCCGGTGAATCTGCGCCGTTTTTGTTTGCCAGCATTTTGTATGACGATTGTTTAGAAAAAGGTAAAGGGTTATTTGAAGGTGGAATATGTTATCTGGGCGGAACGCTTGAAACATACGGTAACACAAATACGGCTGACAGCTTAACCGCAATTAAAAAATTAGTTTACGAGCAAAAGAAAATAAATAAGGAAGAACTGCTTAATTCACTCGATAATAATTTTGAAGGCTTCGACAATCTTAGAAAAGAATTATTGAACCAACCGAAATACGGTAATGATAACGATGAAGCTGATTCAATGCTTGTTAAAGTTCACGAACATGTTTGCAATTATGTGAGAGATCAGAAAGATAAGGTCGATTTGCATTCATACCTTGTTGTTATAATTAACAACTCGGCAAACACGCTAATGGGTCATTCTACTTCTGCATCGGCAGACGGCAGGCTATCCGGTACATACATGAACAACGGAAACGCACCTTCGGGCGGAAGAGATAAAGAAGGAGTAACAGCAATGTTGAACTCAATAACAAAACCTGACACATCAATACATGCAGGTGCTGTACAAAACATGAAGTTCAGCAGAAAAATGTTCACGGAAAACAGAAATGAGTTGAAATCTTTGTTGAAAACCTATTTTGAAAAAGGCGGGCAGCAGGCAATGATTACAGTTGTAAATAGAAATGATCTCGAAAATGCAATGAAAGAACCGGACAAATATCAACACGTATTTGTAAGAGTCGGTGGATTCAGCGCTAGATTTGTTGAGCTTTCACCTGACGTTCAAAAAGATATTCTAAGTAGAACTTTGTATTAAACTTTTCGTCTTCACAACTTTGCGGTTAATTAATGAATTTACATAATCATCATACAGGACTTGTTTCCGATATACAGAGATTCTCGCTTCACGATGGACCGGGAATTCGCACAACTGTGTTTTTAAAGGGATGCCCGCTTAACTGCAAATGGTGTCACAATCCCGAAACACAAATATCAAAACCGCAGTTATTATTTTCTGCGGATAAATGTATGAACTGTTTCAAATGCGTTGAAGTTTGTCCAACCGGAACCCACTTCGTTGAAGATGAACAACACAAAGTAAATTTCTCGTTGTGTGAATTATCGGGCGAATGTGTACCGGCTTGTCCAAATGATGCATTGAAAATTGTCGGCAAAGAAAATTCTGTAAACGAAACTCTTGAGTTGGTGTTGCGTGATAAAGAGTATTACAAAAACTCCGGCGGCGGATTAACAATTTCCGGGGGTGAACCGATGAATCAATTTTCATTCACAAGAGATCTGTTACAGCTCGCAAAGTTAAACGGAATACATACCGTACTTGAAACTTGCGGCTTCGCACCGAAAAATCGTTATCTCGATATTCTTCATCTAGTTGATTTATTTCTTTACGATTATAAAGAAACCGATCCGGTAAAACACAAAGAGTTTACCGGAGTTGACAGCAAAGTCATAATTGATAATTTAAAAGCACTTCATGATAACGGAGCTAAGATTATTCTTCGATGCCCGATTATACCAAGTGTGAATGACAGAGATGATCATTTTGAAGGGATAGCCGATTTAGTTTCACAGCTTCCGAATTTAGTTTCAGTCGAATTAATGGCTTATCACGATATAGGCAGAGATAAAGCTGCAAAAGTCGGAGTCGATAACGAATATTATCATATGGAAAATACCACGGAAGAAATGAAAAAAGATTGGTTGAAAAAATTGAACGAGTTGAATGTTAATAATGTTTCAATTGGATAGTAACAAAAATACATTATTTGAAAATTAACGGAGGATAAATGGAATATCGTTATTTAGGTAAATCCGGATTAAAAGTATCAGCTTTATCATTCGGTTCATGGGTTACATTTCACGATCAAATAGGTGAAGATGTTGCGTACAAATGTATGAAAGAAGCATACGATGCGGGTGTAAACTTTTTTGATAACGCTGAAGTTTATGCAAATGGTCAATCTGAAGTATTGATGGGAAAAGTACTAAAGAAAACCGGTTGGAAAAGAAGTGATCTTGTTTTATCAACAAAAATATTTTGGGGTGGCGAAGGACCGAATGATAAAGGTCTTTCACGTAAGCATATAATTGAAGGAACAGATGCAGCACTAAAAAGAATGCAAGTTGACTATGTTGATTTAATATTCTGCCATCGACCCGATCTTCATACGCCAATTGAAGAAACTGTCAGAGCAATGAATCATATTATTAATCAAGGTAAAGCATTTTATTGGGGAACAAGTGAATGGACAGCTCAACAAATTATGGAAGCATATGGAATTGCTAAACGTGAACATTTGATTCCACCTTTAATGGAACAGCCCGAATACAATATGTTTAAAAGAGAAAAAATTGAAAAGGAATATCTTCCCCTTTACAATGAAGTTGGTTTAGGAACAACAATCTGGAGTCCTCTTGCAAGCGGTTTATTAACCGGTAAATATGTTGATGGAATTCCCGAAGGAAGTAGACTCAATCTTAAGGGGTATGAATGGCTAAGAGATTGGATTCTAAATGAAGATGGAAAGAAACGCAATACGAAAGTGAAGGATTTAATTCCAATTGCAGATGAAATTGGTGTAACCATGCCCGAACTTGCGATCTCATGGTGCCTAAAAAACCCAAATGTAAGTACAGTTATAACCGGCGCATCAAATGCAGATCAAGTAAAACAAAACATGAAAGCTCTTAATGCAGTTGAAAAATTAACAGATGATGTGATGAAAAAAATAGAGGATGTTTTGGATAATAAACCACAACATGAATATGATAATCGGGGATAATTTTGGGATGTGCTTGAAAGGAAAATTCGTATTAAACAAAAGTTCGTTAGATAGAATTGTATTATGTAAAACTATGAGGAAACTACGGGTGGTGAGTCTGTAAAATAGTTTGTGCTCATGGAAGTTAGTGTTAAGTAAATTCATCGAACTTATCCTTAAAGTGGATTAATAATTTCGAAAAGTGCACCTTTAATAATCATAGGGAAGTGTTCATCAAAATTATCAGTTGGATAGACGGTAATTAAAGAAACTGGGAAATTCATACTAAGGGAGATACACTCAGAACCTTTAGAAAAACCTTCATAACATCGATGCATAATTGTGGTGCAGACCTTGCAACAGTCTCTAAACTTGTTGGACATAGACAAGTTACAACGACTGAAAAATACTATAATAAGCTTTCGATTTTAAATAAATCAAACGAGTTGAACAAACTAAGATTTTGACCAATTTACTGAAGTAGAAACTGAAGTAGTTTTAAGACCAATCTGACGTATTTCCGACTTAAAATACTTTGAAAACAGTCTTAAAACACAATATTCTACCATCTTTTTTCCCTTTTAAGCAGAGGGTCGGTGGTTCTGCCAAAGGCATCCCAATGGGAGAGACCACCCGCGCTCACGATAAAACCCTTGTCAGCCTTGGCTTTCGAGGGTTTTTTATTTTATCAAAAAAAAACCGCAGTATTTCTACCACGGCTTTTCATATGCAAGTAAGAATATTAATTAATTATCATTAGTCCAAATCAAACCTGTCGAGATTCATTACTTTTGTCCAAGCTTCAACGAAGTCATTAACAAATTTTTCTTTGTTATCATTGCATGCATAAAACTCTGCAAGCGCTCTTAGTTCAGAGTCGGAACCGAAAATTAAATCAACTCGAGTTCCTCTCCATTTCGGTTTACCGGTTTTGCGATCATGTCCCTCAAATTTTTCTTTTGCTTCATCTGTTGCTTTCCATTCTGTGTTCATATCAAGCAGATTGACAAAGAAATCGTTTGTAAGTATACCGGGCTTATCGGTAAATACACCGTAATCGGAGTTATCATAGTTAGCTTTCAATGCGCGCATACCGCCAATAAGAGCGGTCATTTCAGGTGCTGTTAGAGTAAGCAATTGAGCTTTGTCAACTAATATATGCTCTGCACATACTGCCGCTTTACCTTTAGCGTAATTTCGGAATCCGTCTGCAATTGGCTCAAGTACGTCAAATGATTTTGCATCGGTTTGTTCTTGAGAAGAATCAGTTCTGCCGGGTGTGAAAGGAACGGCAATATCATATCCGGCATCTTTAGCTGCCTTTTCAACTGCAGTACTGCCTGCAAGGACAATAATATCGGCAAGCGAAACCTTCTTGCCGCCTTTTTGTGCCGCATTAAATTCACTTTGAATTTTTTCAAGTGCGCCGAGTACTTTTGCTAATTGCTTTGGATTATTTGCCTCCCAGTTTTTCTGAGGTTCTAATCTTATGCGTGCGCCGTTAGCACCGCCTCTTTTATCCGAGTTGCGATATGTTGATGCAGATGCCCATGTAGTTGTAACTAATTCCGAAATCGAAAGACCTGAGGCGAGAATTTTATTCTTTAAATCGGCAATATCTTTATCATCAACTAATTTGTGGTCAACAGCCGGAACCGGATCCTGCCAAATAAGATCTTCTTTTGGTACTTCGGATCCAAGATATCTTGCTTTCGGACCCATATCTCTATGAAGCAATTTAAACCATGCACGTGCAAATGCATCTGCAAAGAGATCGGGGTTTTTATAAAACTTCCTCGAGATTTTTTCATACTCGGGATCAAATCGTAAAGAAAGATCTGTAGTTAGCATTCCGGGTAAGTGTTTCTTTTTTGGATCGTGTGCATCGGGAATAATCGGTTCTGCATTTTTAGCAACCCACTGTTTAGCTCCTGCAGGGCTTTCGGATAATTCCCATTCATATTCGAACAAATGTTTGAAGAAATCATGTCCCCATTTGGTTGGAGTAGTAGTCCATGTTAACTCTGGTCCGCCTGTAAGAGTATGAGGACCTTTACCTTCGCCGTATTTACTTTTCCAACCTAATCCTTGTTCTTCGATATCGGCTGCTTCGGGTTCCGGTCCAAGAAGTTTAGGATCACCGGTACCATGTGCTTTACCGAATGTATGTCCGCCTGCAATTAATGCTACGGTTTCTTCATCATTCATACCCATACGGGCAAAAGTTTCGCGAATATCTATTGCAGCAGCAACAGGATCGGGATTGCCTCCGGGACCTTCGGGATTAACATAAATCAAACCCATTTGAACAGCAGCGAGCGGATTTTCGAGATCTCTTTCACCGGAATAACGTTTGTCATCTTCAAGCCAAATAGTTTCGGATCCCCAATAAATGCTTTCATCCGGTTCCCATGCATCATCTCGTCCGGCACCAAATCCGAATGTTTTAAAGCCCATTGATTCCATAGCAACATTACCTGCAAGGACCAGCAAATCAGCCCAGGAAATATTGTTACCGTATTTAAGCTTTATCGGCCAAAGAAGTCTACGAGCTTTATCGAGGTTAGCATTATCGGGCCAGCTGTTTAACGGAGCAAAACGCTGAAAACCGCCTGCAGCTCCGCCTCTTCCGTCACCTACTCTGTAAGTACCCGCTGCATGCCACGACATCCGAATAAAAAGCGGTCCGTAATGACCGAAATCTGCGGGCCACCATTCTTGCGAATCAGCCATAAGCTTATGAAGGTCTTTCTTCAAGGCATCATAATCAAGTTTTTTAAATTCTTCTTTGTAATTAAAATCTTTATCCATAGGGTTGGATAAAGAAGAATGTTGTCTCAGAATATTTAGCCTTAAGCGATTGGGCCACCAGTCTTGTGTTTTCGTTCCTGAAGCTCCCATTCCGCCTGAATGCGGGAACGGACATTTGCCGCCGTTATTTGAATTACTACTCATATTTTCTCCTTTCTTTAGTTACATAGATTCTAAATTACATCAGTTTATAAAACGCTGAGGATACTGATTTATTTTTCCAGCACCATTCTTTTTTTGATGACTTTTCCCAATCAAACATGATTAAATATTGCGTACTGTTTTGTATAAATATATTACAAGGATCAATAGGGTGCTCAATTAATTCTTTTTGCTATCAAAAGTGCCAATTATCTGAAGCTTTATGTCTTTTATTACAAAATTAGAAATTTTCTTTTTTTCGAAATATTTTATTAGAATCTCGTTTAGTTCATCGTCAAAAAAATCTTCTATACGTTTAGTCTCCTCACAATACAAATGATGATGTCGATCAAGTATCGCATCATATCTCATCACACCTTCTTCGGTTTTTACCCTGTTAACCATTCCCTTTTCAACAAAAGTTTCGAGGGTTTTATAAATTGTACCGACCGCTATGTTGGGATTATTTTTAACCACGCACTCTTTAATCTTATCTGCAGTGGGATGATCCTTTAAACTGTCCAAGGCTTCAAGAACAGCCGTTCTTTGAGGTGTAACTTTTAAGTTGCTGTCTTTTAATTTAATTCCGTACTTTTCTTTTGTCATAGGTAATTATTGTTAAATAGGAATAATTCTTATTTAAGATAATTATTTATTTGCATAATGTCAAAATTCATCAATAGAGGAGTTACCCCGAAATTTATTTGAGTAATCATCTATATTGTTTAGTTTATTACACATATAGCAATTAGAAAAGTAAACGATATGAGTTTGACAAATTTTTATTTTTTAGCGAATTAGAAAATTATCTTTTTTCCGCAAATACGTTCTCGAATTGGCGGCTTATGCTTTTAATTTTGCTGTAAATACACTAATGATATATTTTATTTTTTAACTCTTCGTAATAATTTTGGAATAACTCCAGATTGAGCACACTTGGTATAGAATTTTGGTGTAATCGAGAAATCGCTTAATACTAAAAATAAAAGACCGGGTTAAATAAAATAGAAATAAAGACCTATTGGCAATAAGTCACATCTATTATGTTTTATCTTATTAACAAAAGTTTATTTGTGATAATTCTATTATCGCTTTTCATTCTGTAAAAATAAACTCCGCTGCTTAAGTCTGTTGCATTAAACTCTATTTCATACACGCCGCTTGAATGTTGGTGATCGACTAATGTTTCGACATGTTTACCTAAAATATCATAAACAGTTATACTTACATGAGATGAGCGAGGAATACTGTATCGTATCTTTGTTGTTGGATTAAACGGATTCGGATAATTTTGCTCAAGTATATAATCAGCGATTATATTTTCTTGTTCGTTGATTCCTGTTATATCAGAATTTTGTTTGAAAATTTTGTAACCCCAAGAAGATAATTCTATTTCGCTCACATCAGAAAATGAAACTGTATCACCTGAAAAAACATCAACATATTTGCCTTTATACAATTCTCCGACCGGTATTACGTTCTGCAACGTATCGGTTATATTGAATAGTGCAAAGACTTTATCATCATCTTTTTGTCTAACAAATGCGAAGATAGCAGGATTATTGTTTGTCAAAACTCTTACAGCTTTGCTGCCATTTAGACCGTTCCAAAGTGCAGAGTTCTCTCTTTTCAGATTTAATAATGTTTTGTATACTTCAAAGTAAGGATGTTCATTCCATAGAATAAAATCTTTATCAAAAAATTTGAGGCGTTTATTCAAACCTGCTTCTTGACCGCTGTAAATCAACGGCATACCGTTTATTGTATGAGTTATTGCAGCAAAATTCTCGGCGGCATCTCCAAATCGTTCAAAAACAGTTCCGTACCAAGAATTTTCATCATGATTGGAAGTAAAATATAATCTATAATGTTCAGCCGAATAATTATTCAATTCTGCACGTAAATAGCTGTTAATAATATTTGCCGGGTAGACAATACCATTTATAATTTGTGTGAAAACACCATAGCCAAAACCATATAATCCCCAGGCAAAGGACATATCGAAACCGGCTTGTTGATACTCGGGACCATCGGCTTCAGCAAGCATTAAAATTTCCGGTTTAGCTTCTTTTAGTTCTGTTATTGCGGATTCCCAAAAATCAAGCGGAACCATACTTGCTGCATCGAATCGAAATCCATCAATACCGGTTTCGGTAATCCAAAATTTCATTGCATCGATCATATAATCGCGCAGACCTTGATTGCTGTAGTCAAGATCAATCACATCACTCCAATTTGTACCTGCGGGGGGCATAAAATTTCCGTGCTGATCTTTAGTATACCATTCAGGGTTTGAAATAGTAAGAGGATTATCCCATGAAGTATGATTTGCAACCCAATCAATAAGAACATAAAAACCCATTTCATGAGCTTTTGTAACAAGAGACTTAAAATCATCTAAAGTCCCGAACTCCGGATTAATATCCAAATAATCCTTAACTGAATAATAACTTCCTAAACTTCCTAATCTTTTTTCAATTCCGATAGGATGAATTGGCATGAACCAAAGAATACCAACTCCCATTTCTTTCAATCTTGCCAAATGCGGCTTAAACGCGGCAAATGTCCCCTCAACCGTGTACTGGCGAATATTCACTTCATACAACCCAAGGTTGTAACTCCAATCGCTGTGATCTTGTGAAGTTAAATTGATAGGTAACAGAATAAGTAAAAAAAAGAAATATAAAATTATCACACGAGGTTTTAGTCTAGAAACTGTCACTTATAATTCTCCAATTAATAAATTACTATAAAGCTTATCTCAAGAAACACTTTTTTTATTTTTTTCTAAATATTCCTTTAATCGATTTTTGATAAAATAATTCCAGCCGTTTATACAACTCTCTCTTTTAAACTCCGGTATATCATCGGAAAAGTCTTCAAGAATTTCTACTGTTAATCTTAATTTTGTTTTATCGTTTTCATCAAACAATTCAAATGTAACATTTGAATCGCCTTTATAACCTTCATACTTCCAGTTGTATTTAATCAATTTGCCGGGAATTACTTCAATTACTTCCCAGATATGTAAAAAATTTCGTTCTTCACTTTGTACGTTAAATTGAGTTTTAAATCCAACTTCCGGTAAGAATGACGGGATATTCTCAAAATACCAACCGTGCATTTCTTGAATGTCTGTTATCGAATTCCAAACTCTCTGAATATTTTTTTCAAAGGTTTGTTCAACAATTATCGGCGTGTCATTTTTTTTCATATTATTACCAATTAGTTAAAGATTATCAGCAAAGCTATTCTTATTTAATTTTCATCAAGCTAAAAGAATTTACTTAAAAGGTATTATACTTTTTGAAAAGATACGAAAAAAGTAGTTCCTTGATTTTTCTGACTTGTCACTTCAATTTTAGCATTATTCATCTCGCAGTAACTTTTTACCAGGGCAAGTCCTAACCCGCTTCCTTCAAATCGGCGGGTGTAACCTGTTTCTTCCTGACTGAAAGCATCGAAGATGTGCGGAAGAAATTCCGGGGAGATGCCAACACCGGTATCTGATATTTCAGTTATAATTTTATCTTCAACACAATTCAATTTTATTTTTACTTCCCCTTTATCCGTATACTTAATTGCATTATCAATTAGATTTGCGAGCATTTGCGAAATACTGTAATGGTCACCGTAAATTACTGGTTGTTCACAATTTACCTCGATATTAAATGCAAGATTTTTTGAATGTGCCAAGGGTAAAAATTCTTTATGAAGCGATAGCAAAACATCGTTATAAAGTGATATTTTTTTTGGATTAATATCGAAAGCGCCTGTTTGAATTTGTGCCATATTTAATATTGAATCTATGGTTCTTATTAATCTCGTACTCGCATGTTCAATAGCATTAAATCCTTCCTTCATGTCTTGGTCAAGGTATGAATCAATTGTATCTTTGATAAGATTGCTGAAACTTAAGATTACATTTACAGGTGTTCTGATTTCATGTGACATCTGTGCAAGAAATTCGGACTTCAATCTACTTGCTTCTTCAGCTTTTTCTTTTGCAACAATCAATTCACTCTGTGCTTTTTTCCTATCGGTTATATCAACGGCAACAACAAGTACGGCATCTTTATTTTCAAATTCAATCTGATGAGAAATAATTAATACATCTATAATTCCCCCGTTTTTCAACTTATGCTGCCATTCACTATTTTCGGTAATATTCTTACGCGGTTTTTTTAAGATTTCAATCAATCTATCTTTTTCATGATCGGGACGAATTTCAACTAAAGTCATTGATAGAAATTCTTCTTTTGAATAACCATATTTAGAAATTGCTGCATCATTAACTTCTAAGAATCTCCACGTTTCAATATCGTAGATCCACATAGCTAACGGATTGTTCTTAAAGAGATACTTAAAAGATTCTTCACTTTTTCTCAGCTTTTCCGATGCTTCTTTCGTATCTGTTATATCGGAAATAAATCCTTCTAAAGCGGTAACATTCCCTGAGGAATCTTTAATCGCCACGCCTCTTTCCCAAACCCACCTGTAATCTCCATCTCTTGGTTTTATTCTATAGACTAAAGTAAAAGATGTATTTTTTTCAATAGCCGACTGAATTTCATCCCAAACAAATTGACGGTCTTCCGGCAAAATTAAATCACCGTAAGAAATAATTTTGTTTTCAATAAATTCATTTGGAGTGTAACCCGTAATGTTAAAAGCACCTTCGCTCATAAATTCCATAGTCCAATCACGGTCAACCAAGCATCTATAAGCAATTCCTGGCAAATTAGAGAATAACCTTGCTAATCTTTTTTCGTTTTCTACGATTTCTTTTTCATATTGTTCACGTTTTTGATTTCGATCGAATACCTCCAAAGCAAAAGATATGTCGGTTGTTATCTCTTCAAGCAGTTTTAATTCCGGAGTGTTAAAATAATTTTCATCCTGTGAGTAAATTACTAGGGCACCAATTGGTTCGGAATAAAAATGGATTGGCGCCGCGGCACATGAATTAATTCCGGCTTCGACTGCCCTATTAATCCACTGTGAACTTGTACTAAAATTCTTTAATGAGTTTATTATTTGGAATCCGTTTGTCTCAATAGTTTTTGCAACAAAGTCTTCATATTTAGTATTGTCTTTTTGATTTGATAAATAGTTGAAATAATTTTCAATACCATAGCGCGATTTCAAAGTAATCCGGTCTGAATTTTCATCTATAATATAAAGAGCACAACCGATCAGATTCCCGAATTCAACTGGTATTTTGGAAATCTTTTTAAAGAGTTCTTCCTTGTTGTTTTCTCTTACAATTGTTTGATTTATCTGGCTTAGCGTGGCATAAAGATTAGTTAAGTGGAATATGTTCTTTTCTGCTTCTTTTCTTTCGCTAATATCTCTATGAATACTCAGTATATAATCATTGTCTTCCGAGGAAAAGTAAGTTATGCTTAATTCTACCGGGAATATTTCGCCGTTTTTCCTAACATGATAAGATTCATAAAGTATACTCTTATTCTCCATAAGTTCTTGTAATCTTTCATGCATCAACTCTAAAGATTTTGGAGAAATTAAATTATCCATTTTCATTGAGAGTAATTCATCTCTTTCGTAACCATAAATTACGGCTGCTTTTTTATTTGCATAAAGAATATTTCTATTTGAGTCGGAAGTAAAGATTGCATCGTTGGCATATTCGTTCAGTAAACGGAGGTGTTCGGAAAAATAGAGTTTTTCTTTCTGCAAAGTCAGTTCGCGGTTTTGTGCGGTAAGTTTTAACGAACGCCAGATCAGAACGAATATTACATAACTCATTGCGACAAGTATTATCAAAATAATTATAGTGTTTCGCAATGATGATTTGAGATCAACAAAGATTTCGTCTTCATCAATTTTGGAAATGATTGCCCAATCGGTATCCGGAATTTTGCTTATGTCAGCAAGTACCTTAATACCGCGATAATCATAACCACGGAACATACCTTCATGACCTAATATTGCCCGGACAGAAGGCAAGTCTTTTTCCGACATAGGTTTTTTTAGTTTTAGTGCTGTATTAGAAAGATGACGAAGTTCGTTTAAGAATACAAGGGAATCACCTTGTGCTTTTACTAAAATAGTTTCTGCCGTTTTGCTTGGTGTAGGCCAGGATTCAATGAGTGGGAATAAAAAATTATTGGGATCTATTTTTATCAAAACATGAGCATATACATCACCATTTTCGTTTAAGTTTATTCCTAATGTTAAATGAATATCTTCTTCATTCGTTTGATGAAGAGGTGAAATTACAACACTGTCTTTTGTTAGAAGGTCATAATAATCATTCAAATGGTCTGGTGAATATACTAATTTTTCCTCAGTAGAAATTATTGGATTAAACTCAGCATCTGTAAGAATAACTGCTTCATAACCGTATGATTTTTTAAGTAGGTTAAACCATGAAAGGATATTGTCCCGTGAATTTGAATCTTCCTGCCCCATGAATGATTTGATTTCGTTAGTGAGGAGCGAATTTTTTAACATTATATTTGCATCACCGATTCTCTCTTTTCTCCACTCAACGATTTGCTTTACTTTCAATGTTTTTATTGCAGAAAGTTCATAGTACCTGTTATTTACTATCGCTCTTTCTTGAATAACATAAGCAAAATATCCGCCGGCAATTATAATTGCTACGACAAATAAAAAGGAAACAACAATTATCGGTAAACTTAACTTTGTGATTACATCTTTCATCTTATTAACTTACCTCATAAAAACCATTTTTCATAAAGAAAATAAAGATTTTCGTCTAAATATGAGGTGATAAAGATTTTTATTCCCCATAATAAATTTCATTATTGAGTATTATACAGACAAAACATATGTACTATTTAACTAAAAATAAACACAAACCTGCTGTACCCCAAAAATCTTATGCAGAATTGAACTTAGTTGTATTCAAAAACGTTAAGCTAATTAAATAATAGAAAAATTCGGAAAAAGGACTAAATGAAAAAAGTTTTAATAATCGGTTCCGGCTTGGGAGGTTTGAGTACTGCTTTAAGACTAGCAAAAAAAGGTTATAAAGTTACAATTCTGGAAAAACATCACCGGGCAGGCGGCAGACTTAACTTAATTGAACAAGACGGTTTTCGTTTTGATATGGGTCCCTCGTTTATGAGTATGACTTACGAACTTGATGAATTATTCAATAGTATCGGTGAGAAAATTCCAATTGAATTGGAAGAGCTTGACCCGCTTTATCAAGTATTTTTTGAAGGGAAAGATAAACCGAGATTGATTTATAAAGATCTGCAGAAACTTGAAGAAGAATTCAAAGATGTTGAACCGGAGCTGGCAAGAAAAGTTGACGAATATCTTACGCGCGCCGGTCACTTTTTTCATGATACGGAAGATAAAGTTGTAAAGTCCAATTTTAACAACAAACTTGAATACATATTAAAACTTAGCCGGGTTCCATTAAAGCACCTTCCATATCTTTTCAAAACAATGTGGAGTGAAGTTGATAAAACTTTCAAATCCGAAGAGATGAAAATTATTTTTTCTCTAGTAGCATTTTTCTTGGGTTCTACTCCATTTCAAACTCCGGCAATTTATTCGCTTCTTAACTATACTGAAATGCGCCACAACGGTTACTGGAAAGTAAAAGGCGGCATGTATAAAATGGTTGAAGAAATTTTAAGAATTCTGGAGAAGATGGGTGTTGAAATTCATTATAACACCGAAATTGTCGGTATCGGAAATAGCAACGGTAAACTAAACGAAGTAATAGATCAAAATGGAAAAAGCTGGACTGCAGATATAATTATTTCGAATTCCGATGCAGCTTCATTCAGAGGAAATATTTTAGGAAGAAAAAGTTTTAGTGAAGAAAAACTTGATAAAATGCATTGGACTTTAGCACCGTTTACAATTTATCTCGGTGTTAAAGGTAAAGTCGATAAACTTACTCATCATAATTATTTCTTGGGAAGTAATTTTAAAGGTTATGCCGATACAATATTTACTTCTTCAATTAATCCGCAAAAACCATATTACTATGTAAATGTGTTGTCAAAATCGGAAGAGAATTGTGCTCCCGAAGGTTGCGAAAATATTTACATACTATGTCCTGTTCCCGATTTACGCTATAAAAAAGATTGGTCGGATAAAGAAGATTTGGCAAGCAATATTATTTCCGATTTATCCAAACGAACAGGTTTTGATATTGAATCCAACCTAATTACGAAAAGAATAATGGCACCTGATGATTGGGCTAAAGCATTAAATCTTTATAAAGGTTCCGGTCTCGGTTTAGCACATGATATTGATCAAGTCGGTGCTTTCAGACCACGCAACAAAGACGAAGAGTTCAGCAATTTGTATTATGTCGGAGCTTCGACAACACCCGGTACAGGGTTACCGATGGTAATTATTAGTTCAAAACTTGTAACAGAAAGAATCGAGAAAGATTATGCAAATATATCATGATGTTTCCTACAGGATGAGCAAGAAGCTTACTCAAGCTTACAGTACTTCGTTCAGCTTTGGTATTAAAGCATTTGCACCGGAATACCGGGATCCTATTTATGCAATTTACGGTTTTGTAAGAATTGCCGACGAAATAGTTGATACGTTTCATGACTTTGACAAAAAAGAATTATTTAAAAAGTTTAGAAAAGATACTTATGATGCACTTAAAAACGGGATCTCGACAAATCCGGTTCTTCATGCATTTCAAAAAGTTGTCCGTGAATATAAAATAGATAAAGAATTTATCGATGCTTTTTTGGATAGCATGGAAATGGATCTTTATAATTCAACCTACAAAAGAAATAATTATGATAAATACATTTACGGCTCTGCCGAAGTTGTCGGTCTTATGTGTTTGCGTGTGTTTGTGAATAATGATCATGATAGATTTAAACAATTAAAAGAACCTGCCCGGCTTTTGGGATCGGCATTTCAAAAAGTAAATTTTTTACGTGATATAAAAAGCGATATTGAAGAACGGGGCAGAATTTATCTTCCTAACGTAAATGAATTTATTGAAGTAAACGATAAAAACAAAAAAGCATTAGAAGATGAAATAGAAAAAGAATTTGAAGCTGCACTTATTGGTATTATGAAATTACCGATCGGTGTTAAACTCGGAGTTTATTCGGCTTATCTTTATTATCATCGTCTGTTTGGTAAAATTAAAAAATGCTCTATTTCGGAATTAAGTGAAAAAAGAGTAAGGATTTCCAATCCGTACAAATTTTTGTTGTTTCTAAAAAGTTTGTGGGAAATAAAAGTATTAAATCTAACTTAACTTATGAAACATATATTTTTATTTATTTTTATTGGCATTATTGTATCGGCTGAAAGTGAATCTAATTTTAATAATAATGAAATTGTTATTATTGACGAGTTAAGATATACTTACTACTCCGGCGTAGAAAACGAAGAATATATCGATTCTCTGAATAATATGATTTATAATAATTTCGGTGAAGATATTTCTATGTATTCGCCTTTGGTTCTTGCTTATAAAGCGGGGTCTTTCGCACTTAAATCCAAACACGCATTTTGGCCGTTTACCAAAATGAGTTACCTTAACGATTCAATGCGTTTGTTTGAACAGTCGATTTCAAAAGATTCAACTAATTTGGAAATCCGGTTTATGAGGTTTTCAATTTTATATTACGTACCTGGAATACTCGGTTATTCGAAAGAAAAAAAGAATGATTTGGAAATAATATATAACTTGCTTCTCCAAAATGATTTTTCGAATGTTGATTATGAAATTCAGCAAGGTATAGTTGAGTTTTTAATCGAGTCCGAAATGTTAAGCTCAGAAGAAACAAAAATTTTAAAAAATCGTTTTATACTTGCCAAATTAAATGAGTGAGTACCTTCTAATAAATTTTCTCGTTGTTTTTATTCCTCTTGTATTAACATTCGAGAAGAACTTGAAATTCTATAAGAATTTACCTGCTGTGCTTGTCTCTATTATTGTTGTCGGTTCTGTTTATATAGTATGGGATATAATTGCAACCGGAAGAGGGGATTGGTCGTTCAACGAATCATATTTACTCGGTGTTTACCTTTTCAATTTACCAATTGAAGAAATTCTCTTTTTCATTACCGTACCTTATGCAATAATATTTCTTTTTGAAACTGCCCGGTATTATTTCAAGGATAAAGAAATTGTTTATTACTGCAAACTATATAACTATACTGCAATGTTTTTTATTCTTTCGTCTTTAACTTTTATTGGTCAGTATTATACAATGACTGCATTGCTTTTTGTCGGTTTATTTTTCATTACTTCAAGAATATTAAATTCTCCGCTGCTCAAATCAAAACTATATTGGCAATTCATATTATTTACTTTCCTTCCTTTCTTTGCAGTAAATTATTTTCTAACATCTATTCCTATTGTTCTTTACAGCGAAAAAGCTATTTGGGGGATTAGAATAACTACAATTCCGGTTGAAGACTTTTTCTATTCCTTTTCGATGTTGTCATTCAACCTGTTAATATATACAACGGCAAAAAAACGATGGATAGAAAAAAGATAGCAATAATTGGGGCAGGATTAGGCGGGTTATCCGCTGCTCTACGTCTTCGAATCCTTGGTTACGATGTGGATGTTTATGAACAAAACAATTTTGTTGGCGGTAAAGCCGGACAAATTGAAGAAAGCGGTTTTCGATTTGATACGGGTCCCTCTCTTATTACTATGCCCTTTGTTTTGGAAGAATTATTTTCATCAGCAGGTGAAAGTATTGAAAACTATTTAAGACTAAAACAGCTCGATGTTACATGTAAATATTTCTTCCCGGATTCTACAATCATTAATGCTTATGCGGATATTGATAAATTTGCAACAGAAATTGAAAATAAAACCTTCGACAATGCAAAATCCGTAAAAAGATATCTCAACTATTGCGAAAAGATATATAAGTTATCTTCAGATTTATTTTTATTCAAAAGTTTTACCGAGAAGAAAAATTTTTTCTCGTTATCCGCTCTTAAAGCCCTTTTCAATATTAAAAGTTTGGATACAAACCGAACTATGCATGATGCTAATTCATCATTTTTCAAGGACTATAGAAATATTCAGTTATTTGATAGATATGCTACTTATAACGGTTCGAATCCTTATAAAGCTCCGGCAACACTTAATATTATTCAGCATGTAGAATACAACTTAGGAGGTTTTATATCTCTTGAGGGTATTCATTCAATCCCTAAAGCCATAAAAAATGTTGCTGAAAAAAAAGGAGTCAGGTTTTTTCTTAATACAAATGTTCAAAAAATAGTTCACAATAATAATGTTGTTACCGGAATTATAGTGAACGAAAAGACTAAAGATTACGATATTGTTGTTTCAAATTCCGATGTGGAAAATACATATCGTTATTTACTGGATGATACAATATCAAGAGCAGCTAAAAAATATAGCGCGATTGAGAAATCCTCTTCTGCAATTGTTTTTTATTGGGGTGTTGAAGGATTAAATCAAAATTTAGAAGTGCATAATATTTTATTCTCGTGTAATTACAAAATTGAATTTGATGAACTCTTCGAAAAAAATAAAACTCCGAATGACCCCACTATATACATTTATATTTCGTCCAAGTTTAAAGATGATGATGCACCCAAAGGATATGAAAATTGGTATGTAATGATTAATGCACCTTATAATAGAAATCAAAACAGGGACGAAGAAGTAAATAAAGTCAGAGAGATTATAATAAACAAAATTTCAACTCTTTTGAATATTGATTTAAGGAACAAAATTAAATTTGAGAAAGTTCTTACTCCGGTTAATATTGAAAAACAAACAAGCAGTATCGGTGGAAGTATATACGGAATTTCGTCAAACAATAGGATGGCGGCATTCTTAAGACAGCAAAACCGGTCGAAAAATTATAAAGGTTTGTATTTTTGCGGTGGAAGTGCGCATCCCGGAGGCGGTATTCCGCTTGTTTTACTTTCCGGGAAAATTACTGCTGATTTGATAAACAAATATGAAAAAGAGAGATGATTAAAGCCGGGCATTCTATATGGGCAAGGTTCGTATTTAATATTTACATTGATAGACTCTTGAAAAAATCTTTTTCTCATTTCTATCTCGTTAATGAACTGCCGAAGCATTCAATTGAAAAATCGCTTATCGTAACACCTAATCATGTTAGTTGGTGGGACGGATTTTTTATTGATTTTTTATCTCGTAAAAAGTTTAATAGGAAAATGTATTTAATGATGCTGGAGTCGTCATTAAAAAAATATTGGTTCTTTAAAAAAGTTGGTGCTTATTCAATTGAGCCGAGCAATCCCCGGTCAATTGTTGATACAGTGAAATACACAAATGATATTCTGAACAACAAAGAGAGCTTTGTTGTTACTTACCCGCAAGGAGAAATTGAGCCGTTTGGAAAACGCCCTTTATCAATTAAAAGCGGATTAAAATTATTTGTTAAAGAGCATTCTGATAATACCTTGGTTTTACCTGTCGGATTCAAGATCCAATATTACGACAAAAAAAATCCTTCGGTAATTTGTCGGTTTGGAGATTTATTGACAGGAACCGAGATTAAAAAAGATTATGATAGATATATAAAAATCTTTACCAACAACCTTGATGAACTTAACAATAGTGCTAATGAGAAGAATTTTATAATGGATTTATTCGAATGAACTTACTTGAACTGATTTTATTTATCATTCTCTTTATTTCGCATTCGGTATTCCTTTTGATTGTGATCTACAATTATAGTTCAACACTATATTTAAATAATGCATCTCAAAAGAATGACAGTAATGATTTTATTTCGATTCTAATACCTGCAAGAAATGAGGAAAAAAACATTGCAGCATTACTTGAATCAATTCTTCAGCAATCTTTTGCTAATTATGAAGTCATTGTCCTTGACGATAACTCAACCGATAATACACATTCAATAGTTTCGCAATATTCGCACAATGATCAACGAGTTAAAATTATACGCGGGAAAGAATTACCTTCCGGATGGATTGGTAAAAATTGGGCATGTTTCCAATTATCGCAACATGCAAAAGGAGAATACTTACTATTTATCGATTCCGATGTTACACTATCCGATAGTGTTATAATGAATTCATTGAATGAGCTGAAGAAAAAAGAAGTTTCTGTGTTATCAATATTTCCTACTCAAATAATTGCTGGAGTCGGTGCTTGGTTAATAACCCCGTTAATGAATTGGCTTTTACTAAACTTTCTTCCGGTTAAATTTGTTTATAAAATGAAAAGTAAAAAATTCAGTGCAGCAAACGGTCAATTTATTTTAATCGAGAAAAATGTTTATAATAAAGTCGGCACGCACGAAGCTGTTAAAGATAAAGTAGTTGAAGATATGGAAATTGCAAGAAGAGTGAAATCGCAAGGATTTAAAATTATTACATTGCTCGGAGGTAATTCGGTTTATTGTAAGATGTATAATTCTTTCTCGGAAGCATTTAATGGGTTCTCAAAGAATTTTTATCGAGGTTTCAATCTGCCAAAACCGGCATTTATTTTATTGATTATATTTTTGCTTATTCTGTTTCTCCTACCTTTTTATTTATTAATTTTTAATATTCTTTTCACGGTAATTGTTATGATGATTTTCATCGAGAGAATTTTTATATCAATTATAAGTAAGCAGAATTGGTTTGTTAATGTTGTTCTTCATCCGTTGCAAATGATTGCTATGTTAGCCGTTGGAATTAATTCCGTTACCTCGCCCAAAATAAAATGGAAAGGGAGACATATTTGAAAAATAGAATTATAACCGCAATTCTTATTGCAATGTATACAGTTGGTGTCATCGGTCATTCCATCGATATTACATATAATCTTATGATAGCTTTGACTCCTTTCACTTTGTTATTCACAGGCGGACTAGTTATTTACGGTTCATTGCAAAAAGATTCGGAGCTAATTAAATGGATGATCATAACATATATTGTTACTTTTTGTTTTGAAGTGTTTGGTGTTCAGACCGGATTAATTTTTGGAAATTATATCTACGGAAATATTTTAGGACCAGCAATTCTTGATACTCCATTAATAATTGGGTTTAATTGGGTATTGGTTATACTTGGTTCGGCAATGATTGCCCGGCGGTTTATAAAGAACAGTTTTATTGTTGTTTTGACGGCACCGCTGCTTACTGTATTGTTTGATTTATTCCTTGAACCGGTTGCAATTAAACTTGGTTATTGGCAATGGTATAACAGTGAAATACCGCTTCAGAACTACCTGGCATGGTATGCGGTTTCTTTACTTGCCGTATTTTATTACGTTATCTTAAATATAGAAGTAAAGTCGGATTTACCAATAAAGTATTTTGCTGTGCAATTAATTTTCTTTTTAATATTAAATATAACTTTATGATATGGGTATTTTAGTTGCATTAATTATTATTTTTTCATGGGGAACTCATCTATTCTATTTGTTAAGTTCATTCGAGGTAAGCTTCGCTAATCCTATAATGTATTTTCATATTCTTTTACAAGGATATTTATATACCGGGTTATTCATTACCGGTCATGATGCAATGCATCGATTGGTAAGTAAAAATAATAAGATAAATAAAATTATTGGACAGATATCCACTTTTCTTTTTGCGGCTTTGTCTTACAATAGATTGGTTAAAAATCATTTCATGCATCACAAATATCCCGGCACTGAGAAAGACCCGGATTATTCAATTAGATCACAAAACTTTTTTGTGTGGTACTTTATATTTATGTATAGATATGCTACAATACTTCAATTGGTTATGATGGCTGTTTTATTCAACGTATTAAAAATTTGGTTTGACGAGATTAATATCTGGATGTTTTGGGTTATACCGGCATTTTTGGGATCACTTCAGTTATTTTATTTCGGCACCTATTTACCGCATAGAAAACCGCACGAAGAGAAAATGGAGCCTCATAAAGCGAGAACTCAAAACAAAAATCATCTATGGGCTATGCTGTCATGCTATTTTTTCGGATATCATTTTGAACATCATGATGATGTTCGCGTCCCTTGGTGGAAGCTTTATAAAACAAAGAATGTTGTACAGGAAAATCCAAACAAATAAACTATCAGGTTACTTTAAAGGAATTTGTTTCATTTTAGTAGAATCACTATCCTTCTTATCTCTTTTAGCTTGTTTTTTCTCTTTTTTAGTTTTCGTTGGCGATTTCTTTGAATTCTTCTTTATATTCAGTCCCTTACTCATATATACTCCTTGCAATAGTTAAATTTATTCATAAAACATTATTAAAAAATCACATGTGATTCTGCTGCTACTCTGATTTATCAAGCCAACTGAATGCTTTTTGAATGTTGGTACCATCAAAATACTTAATATCACTCCAGCGACTGTTGATATTAATCGATTCATATGAATCCGGGTTATCATCAAGATCAGATATAAGTATAGCAATCTTATCAGTATTCTGAAAACCAAATTGCTGCAGTTCATCACCGGCGGCATGTATTTGGAAAGCACCTTCCTTAATTTTGGATTTTGTGTGATCGATAATAAATTTACTACATTGATTCTGGCGTGCCGTCTTAACCGCTTCTTTTGAAAACTGTTCTACTATCTGAAAATTTAATCGTCCTTCCATTTTAATAAATACAATTTCCTTTTCCGGTAAATATTCAATGTTATATTCCATTTCATAATCCTTCTTAACACTTGTCATTACAAGTTAGACAGAAATTTCGTCTTGCGCTAATGAATAATTTTAAATCGGCGTCATGTTTTAAGCAGAGAAAACAAAAGCAGCAATAAAGTTGAAAAAGGGAATAATGAATTGACGGATAAAAAGGGTAAAAAGGGTAAAAAAAATCCCGACATAAGCCGGGATTTAGATTTAAAATCTATAATGATTAGTTAATCAATCTAACTTCGGATGCTTGTAAACCTTTTGCACCTTCAGTTACAGAATATTCAACTTTATCATTTTCTTCTAAAGATTTATAGCCGTCACCAACAATTGCTTTAAAGTGTACGAATACGTCTTCACCGCTTGCTTGCTGAATAAAACCAAAACCTTTTGTGCTGTTGAACCATTTTACTGATCCTTGTTTGCGCTCTGCCATAACAGATGCTCCTTTTTGTAAATTATAAATTGATTGTTTTTTGACAGGGCTCTAAAATTGTACTGGGGGATTTTCGAATTACTTCTACTTCTACATTACCACTTACTACGGGTTTACATTTAAAGTTACTGCCTTACAGCTCCAAACATACCATTAATTATGGTAGTAACCTAATTGTATTTACGAAATACACTTCATCAAGTGAATAAAGTGCTTTTTCAGCACAAAAGTGATGTTTACTCAATAACTATATTCTAACTATTCGGTAATTACCGATAACACAGCGTTGTCAAAATATACTTTTCCTTTCGTACTGTCGAACATTAGGAAATAGACCGTAACACTTTTAATATCATCGGGAAGAATATCCGATACAACTTCATAATCTTTCCAATCATGATTGCCGGTAATTATTCTTTTACCTTGAGTGGTTGCAAACTTTTCAGCCGAGCCTTCAAGTTTTTCGGTATCATCTGCACGGATTGCAATTCCGACTCCGCTACCTTCAACATGATCAAGTTTTACTTTTACATTTAGTTTGAGTCTGTTATTATTTGGAATGTTATTACTAACAGTTTGCCCCCAATAAGCAAATGAGTTAGCATACAAACTATCACTGCTTATTAATGCGGAATATGATTTTTCAAATGAAACTGAGTCAACGATATCGGTGTAATACTCATTATTCATACCTTTGAAAGTCCACCAATCGTTAGTATACCCAAGAGAGAAATCACTGTTTAGTAAATAGTTGTCGGGATAATCGGGTGTGCAGTAAACAAGAAATATTGAGATAATAATTACAAATAAATAGCTATTTAATTTCATTGAACCCTCCTAATTATTTAGTAAATAAGTTTGAGGGAATACCAGTAAATAAATTTACAAGAATAAGTCAGTTTATTATTGAATATATTTTCCAAAGAATTCTATATCCACCAATCCATTTTTGAAAAAAGTTTTGCCGTCGGGTAAGATTAAAATATTCGTTGGATAACCTCTTATCTTAAACTTCTCTTCAATATCTTTCGGTAATTCAATTTGCAGCCAATCCATGTTATTTTCTTTTATGAATTCTTTCGCGTGATCCATTTTATACGTTTTTAAAAAGCCTATAAATTCTAATTTATTTGAATACAACTTATGTGCTTCAATTAAATCCGGTATTTCTTTACGACAAGGTGCGCACCACTCACCCCAAAAATTCAGTAACAGGTACTTCCCTTTATAGTTGCTCATATTTACCTTATTGCCGAGTAAATCCGTAAAAGAATAATTCCAGAAATCTTGGTCTAATTCATATTTGGCTTCGTTATAAGAAATTTTCTTATTCCAAATGGAGAAATATTTTGTCGGTTCTTTGTCAGTTTCTTCAAGGATTAGTTTCTTACCATACTTGTCGATGTAACTAAGCTGATAATTCTTATCGACTATTCTTATAATATCTGAAAGTTTATAAATATCTTCATCATGCAGGAAATCAAGTTTTCCGTCCCTGTTCATATCAATTATTAGTACATCGTCATCATCACTAAAAATACCGTTATTGTTATAATCAAAAACACCTATCGGAATTGAAGTGGTATCAATATTCAAAAAACCCTTGCGAAGAGATAATCGATCATCGAAGTAAAAAGTTCTTGCTTTACCTGTAAAAGAATTAATTTTTTGTGCGGTTGAAAATAAATTTGCGATATGTGGGTGTAAATTTCCTTCTTCATCAACAAAAAAACTTAAAGCAGAATCGGGAAATTCGGGTTTTCTAAAAATTTTCAATCGGGTGATTTGTTCTTGATCCTCTTCGGCTTGAATATTAAACGTAATTGAGTTTTGGGATAAAGGAAAAATAATAGGTGCTCCATCATTAGTTAAATCTTCATCGTTATTTAAATCGGGATAAAGTATATCCGCTGTATCATTTTGTTCTATTGCTATTGAAATGAGATCATCATTGGTTATACTCCCACCATAGAATAGAGTTAAGAATTTGGGGGATGAAATGTCCTCAGGTAAAATAAGTTCTTCTTTTGGTTCATCACTTAATACTTCAATATGAACCGATTCGTCATCAAGAGTTGATAATGTGGTTAGTTCGACTTCTATTGTTTGTGAAAATATGATTTTGATAAAAATGAAAAAGATGAAAGTATTTTTCATCCTGCTATTCCTATTTTTGTTTATCACCCCCATTTACAATCATTATATTAAATATAGTACCTTCGTTTTTATCGGAGGTAAAGAAGACCTCACCATTTAGATATTGTTCAACTAATAATTTTACACTATATGTTCCAATTCCTCTTCCGGTTCCTTTTTTGGTAGTAAATGATCTGTTGAAAATTTGTAATTGGACGGATTCGGGTATATAAGTCGGATTCTTAACACTAATTACAACACAATTTTTTCTGGTTGCAGCATAAATTTCAATCTTATCTCCCGAAGCTGAAGCTTCAACCGCATTCTTTACAAGATTTGAAAAAGAACGGATTAGTAGTTGTTTGTCAGTATTAATAAATATTGCATCATCAATTTTATTTAAACCTAATTTTTTCCCTTCGGTTAAAGTATGTTGAGAATATTGTTTGTAAACTCTTTCAAGTATTTCGTTCACTTTAACAGGTACAATATCAACAGTAAGATTTCCGTCTTCTGCATTCCGCAAATCGCGCTGAGATTGAATTTCTTGTATTAATTGATCCGATGCTTCTTTTAGTGACTGAAGTAATATCTCAAAATCTTCACCTTCTTCTTCATGAAGAATTGAACTAATGCTGTTGACAACTGCGGCTGTATTTAAAACATCATGGAAGAATATTCTTTCCAATGCTAATCTTCTTTTCTCGTTGGAAATATCGCGGACGGCAAAAACTGTAAAATTACGTCCATTGAGTTGCAAAGGATTGGTTGTTACCAGAAAATCGTATGCTTCTTGTTTTCCATTGCTTTGGCTGGTTATTCGGCATTCTTCAATTGCTTTAACAAGATTTTCACGGGTAAATTTGATGGCATTAGCTGCACCGCATTGGGCGCAGAATTTAGAAGTACCGCAAGTGTTTTCTCCCATATCATTACTGTGAATACAACAGATTGCTTCACCAACTCGTTTACCCAACATTTGTTCCAAAGAGTTTTTCCCAAAACCGGCTATTGCATTTTGATTGCACGCAACTATTTGTCTGTGTTCATTAAGAATCAATGCGATTTCGGGAAAACTTTCCAATAAGTTTTGAATTAGAGGATAATTATCGATAAGAATTTTATCGGCTTGAATTTGCTTTGCGCTGCTTCTTTCGGGTGTGTCGAAATATGTAGCTGGTTTTGATCTCATTTTCCTCAATTAAAAAAGTATCTAACTCCTAATGATAAATCAATCTCTAAATTCGTCTTAGGAAGTAATTTAAAAACCGGTACCATCTCGATAAAAATATCTATTGGGACCGAATCGGGAAAAAACAATATACCACCCACGCCTCTAAATCCCAAGCCAAATTTATTAGACTCGGTCCTTATTCTTGCCCCAAATCCATAATACAAAGGAAATCTGAAATTTGTTTGAAAAGTGTTATCGATATGATATAAATAATCAAGATGAATTGACAAGCCGTCATTTGGACCAACAAAATGACCGCCGATTCCTGCAGCAAAAGCATTACTTTCACTAACCCAGTATTTGCTGCTAAATCCTGTTGGTTCGCCGACCATTAAACCAATTCCAAAATTACTTTGCTGTGAATAAATAGATAAGGAAAATAAAATCAGCAGAACGAATAAATTTCTTGCTTTCATAAGCCCCCGGAGTTTTTGAACATAATACTTGTAACAAATATTTACTAAATTATTACGGCAAATTTAACATTTTATACATGTAGTTAAAAAGGTAATTATAATGAGCAACATGAATGATAACTCAAATCTTCAGGATTTATTAAAAAGTTACTCTTCAAAATTCGATCCCAAGAAAAATGAAACTGTAATAGTATTAGCGGCGGGTCATGGTAAACGAATCAAATCTCATAAATCGAAAATGCTTCATTCAATTTGGGGTGAACCGACCGTTGCCCGGGTTTTTGATGCATGCAATAAAGGTTTGGAAAATGTTAATATTATTGTTGTAGTCGGTATTAAAGCCGAAGATGTAATCCAAACAATTGGTAAAAGAGAAAACGGAAGTTATGTTTATCAAGCTGTACAGAAGGGTACCGGACACGCAGTTCAGGTAGCTTTGGATAAAATTGATAACCAAAATTATGACGGTGTTGTCTATGTCTTCCCGGGGGATATGGGTTTAATTAACGAGACTGCAGTTAGAAATTTTAAAGAGAAATTCTACGAAGCAAATTGTGATATGATGGTTCTTACAGGCTTATTTGACGGTGATTATAAACAAAATTACTACGGCAGGATTGTTCGTGTAAAAGAAACCGATATTATTGGAAAGAAATCTTCCGATGCCGGACAAGTTATTAAAATTATGGAACACAAGGATATTTTGAGTCTGCCTGATGATAAAGAACACGTTATTGATTTTAAAGGAAAGAAATATTCTTACACGAAAGAAGAGTTGCTAAAAAATAACGAATTCAATTCCGGTGTATTTGCGTTCAAGTATAAATATCTCGCAAAACTCATCAATGAAATAGAAAGCAATAACGTTCAAGGAGAAATTTATCTTACGGACTTGATTTATCTATTTAACAAAGAAGGTTTATCGGTCGGTGCGGTAAGCCCCAAACAGCAGCATGTTATAATGGGCTTCAACAACAAATCAGTTCTTAAAGAAATGGAAAAAATTGCCCGCAACCATGTTTACGATAAACTAAAAGATATAATTGAAATCGAAGATGAAGAGGATTTTTTCATTTCAGATGATGTGGTGGAAAAAATTTTAGAGATGGATTCAAAAGGTACTCCGTTGGATATTCATGTAGGCAGAGGCGCCTTTATTTGTAAAGGAGTTTCGGTTAATTATGGATGTACTTTTGGTCGCGAATGTATTGTAAAAGATAATGTTATACTTGGAAAAAATGTAAACATCGGAGAAGGTGTTGAAATTTCATGCTATCCCGGTCAAACAGTTAAGATTGGCGATAATGTAGAAATATTGAAAGGGGATATAATTAAAGGAAATATTTCAATAGGAGATAATGCCCGGATTGAATCAAGTGTAAATATGACAGGCAGCGATGAGTTTCCTATTGTTATCGGAAGTAATGTAATTATTAAAGGTACTTCATACATATTCGGGTCTGTTATTGAAGATAATATCCTGGTTTATCACTCGGTACTTGTGAGAAAAAATGTTATTAATCCGAATAAAGACGGAGCGCAGTTTAAAATCGGTTTCTATATTCTGGATGTAATCGGCGAAAAGGGGATAAAAGATTTAAAATAAAAAAGGAATGCAGTTCAGCATTCCCATAAATTTTAATGAAGCGAAGAAATTACTTTGTTAATGTATTAACGTATTTGGTAATTCTTGCTTTTTTTCTTCCGGCTGTATTTTTATGAAGTTTACCTTTTGAAGCAGCTTTATCTATTGAAGAGACTGCTTCTATTAGAATAACTTCAGCTTGTTCTTTCTCTGAAGTAGATAATACCTTCTTAACCAAAGTATTGATTTTTGAGTGTATTGCTTTGTTTCTTAATCTTCTCGTCTCATTCTGACGCGCTCTTTTTACCGCAGAAGCGTGATTAGCCATTCTTATAACCCTAAATTAGATTTTTAATAGACCCCAAATATAAGTGTATTACCTGTTTTGTGCAAATAAAAGTTTTAGAGAAGATTTTGAATAGAGTTGAAATAAATGAGGTCATATCTTATTATAATTTAGTTTTGGTAATTCGATTTGTGTTGACATGTTTAAAAAATATTCACAAATTAAATTATCCCAAAATTAAAATTGAGGAGGTACTTAAATGAAATTATTAATCAATTCATTAGGCAAAAAGATGTTAATGTCTATCTTTTTGTTCTCTCTCTCTCTCTCTCTCTCTCTCTCTGCGCAAACTAACAGCCATTTACTCGATGGGAAGCAGTATGTTAAAGATGAAGGTAAATGGTATGTCGTTGACAGCAAAACAGATTCAAAATATCTTCTTGACGAAACTTCTTTATCAGTAAAACTTAAAGAAGGTTTTTCAAAACAAGCATTTGAAAATTACTGCAAAGCTTTAGGTATTAAAGTTGAACGCGAAAATATGCTCGGTATTATTGACTTGAAACTTCCCGAAACAGCAAACATATTTGGAACTTACAATCAGTTTAAGAACAGCGCTATGTTTGAATGGATTGATATTAACTCTTATGGTGAATTTTTAACGGGATTTTACCCTAACGATTATGCTTTTGATAATGATGAACAATATTATTTAGATGATGAAAGTGGGGATATAAATATAAATGTTAATGAAGCTTGGGAAATAATATATGGCAATAATATCTCACCCGCTAATATAATAGTTGCTGTAATAGACCAGGGGGTAGACTATAATCACGGTGATTTGGCTGGAAATATTTGGACAAACTCACAAAACTATCATGGATATGATTTTTATGATAATGATGATTTTCCTCTTCCATTAACGGATGATCATCACGGAACCGGTATAGCAGGAATTATAGCAGCAAAGACCAACAATAACAATGGAATTGCAAGTGTTGCGGGCGGATGGAACGGAAGTATTTCCGGAGCTAAAATTATGGCACTTAGGGTAGGTTATGGTACCTATGTTGATGCTTCAGTAGTTGATGATGCTATTATTTATGCAGCAAATAATGGCGCAAAAATATTAAACCTAAGTTTTGCAACAGATGAGTTAAATGCAATTAAGAATGCAATTGAATATGCATCTGCCCAAAAAGGCTGCTTGTTGATTGCAGCAGGAGGAAACGCATTGCCTGGCCTTGACCCGAAAGGGATTAAATTTCCGGCAAGACACAATATGGTTATGGCTGTGGGTGGAGTAACCAGAACAGGGGGGAAATATGGTGATTGGGGTCCAGAGAAAGAAATTGTTGCCCCAGCCACAGAAATAGTTGCATTATTAAATAGTACGATAAACGATCCATATAGATACGGTTTGTTTGATTTAACAGGGAAGGGAACTTCTGCATCAGCTCCTCAAGCTGCAGGAGCTGCAGTATTACTATGGGCTGTTTATCCGGAATTACTTAATCTTGATGTGAGAAAAGCATTAATTCAATCAGCATTTGATATCGGTGATCCCGGTTTTGATGAGGACTATGGCTATGGGCTATTAGACATTACAGGGGCGATTTTAGAATTAAATTTAAGTGGTGGTTCTTTTCCCCCCCAACCGCAAAATCTTACCATTTCAATTGTTTCTCAAAGAGCAAAATTAGATTGGACCAGTGTAAATGGAGTAAATAAGTACTATGTTTATAGAGCTGTAAGTACTATCGGGAAATATGGTTTAGAAAAAGTTGCTGAAGTAAATCATCCTACAACAACCTGGACAGATTATTCTTACTATGCAACATTCAACCCTTCTACACCTTCAACACCGTGGTATTTTTATCGTGTAACAGCAGTAAATAACGACGGAAAAGAATCAATTCTTTCAAACGAAGTTTCAGTCTCAAGAGATTTTATTGAGAAACAAACAGCAGATGAGTCGTTAAATTTTTCTTATAAATTGGAAGATAACTACCCGAATCCATTCAATCCAAGTACAACTATAAATTATGAGTTAGCGGAAGATACTAAGGTAGTTCTCAAAATATACGATATACTTGGCAGAGAAATTGCTGAATTAGTAAATGAGAAAAAATCTGCCGGTTTTCACAAAGTAAATTTTAATGCATCCCATCTACCAAGCGGCATTTATATGTATAGAATTAAAACAGAGCATTATTCCGATAGTAAGAAAATGTTGTTGTTGAAGTAAAATCGAATAAGTTTGAGGAGATGCTCAGTATTTGAGCATTTCCTATATTAAAAACTCCTATAGGTTATCTTATGAATTATCTAAATAAATTTATCATTTTATTTCTCTTATCAAGTATATTATTTGCACAGCAATTAGAGTTAATTGGGCCACCTGGTGGGTTTGTACGTGGAAATCAATTGACAATACATCCATCCTCTCCAAGAATAGTCTATTCAGCAACTTGGAATGGCGCGTTATTTAAGACGGCAGATAACGGACATACAGTAACTGCAATTGAAACTAATTTGAAAGATATGCAGATAACGGAAATTGTTTTAACAAGAAATAATTTATATACAATAATTCTTAAAGCCGGACTCTCAATAAGAAGCATTAATGGTGGTAATAGCTGGGATGTTTTGGAACCAACAGCCTTAGATGCAAACTATATCTTTAATCCACACAACCAACAAATTATTTATAAATCAAGAAGAGAGAAAAAGGAACTCTGGCGAAGTAATGATTTAGGCGACACTTGGGAACACTTATACACATTCAATGAAATGATACTATCTATAGCGATATCCAAAACAGATACCTCTAAGATGTATTTATCAACTCTCTGGGGTAGTTTGTTTCGAAGTACAGATTCAGGGCGTAGTTGGGAATTGAGAAACACTGAAAATGTATTTAGAGGAACACCCTGGCAAATAAAAATAAGTCCGTATAATGATAACACAATATATGTTGGAGCAAGCGGCATTTACAAGTCGAATGACGGTGGGAAAACTTTCTCGGTACATTTGGAAGTGAATAATTTAACATCATTTGCAGTAAATCCTTTGGATACATTAACTCTATATGCATCTGTAGGTGATTACGCATTTGCCCCTGTAGGAGGGATATTAAAAACAACAGACGAAGGGGAAACTTGGGAAACAATAGTAAACGGAATAGAAGGGAGTTATGTAACAGCGAACACACTAAAAATGAATCCACAAAACCCTGAAGAGCTCTATGCCGGTATAGGCAGTTTAGGTGTATATAAAACAACAAACGGCGGAGAGAATTGGTTTTTAACAAACTTAGCATATAGTGATGTATATACAATATACATAGATGAAGAAAATCCGGGTACATTACTAACGGGTCAATATGGTTGGGCTATAATGAAAACGACAAATAAAGGAGATCAATGGTATCACCCCGAATTTAATACAGAGTTTCAAGGTCTACCAATACGAGAAATCGATTTCAATCCGTTCAACTTAGATGAAGGATTTGCAGCATCGGAATATGGATTGTTCAAGACGACCGACAGAGGAAATAGTTGGATATATCAAAAAGAGATGGATATAATGCAAACGGTAAAATATCATCCTAGAACAGAAGGAATAATCTATGCTAGTACAGTTAAGTCGGATTTTTTAGAAGGAGGACGGGATGCAGTATATAAAAGTACCGATGGAGGAGAAAATTGGAAAATTGTTTCTACAGAGCGAATAATTCAATTTGATTTCGATAAAAATGATCCGGAATTAATATATGCCTTAGGACAAAGATATTCATTTCTATACGAAAGTACAGATCAAGGAGAAAACTGGGAAGTAATTTTGAAACAAGATGATATCCCTCAATATCCATGGGCATATCCGTCGTCATTAGTAGTATCAAGTATTGACCAGAAATTAATCTATATCGGATTTCGGAAAAAAGATGATGATAAAGGAATGTTGTTGTATTTATCAAATGGTGGAGGAAATTGGACAAGGATAGATAGCAAATTGAATGAACTTGATAATGGCGGGCATGTCGCAGCTATCTGGTTAGATGAACGAGAGACCGGTAGAATGTACGTAGGTACATATTCATTTGGTCAGCCGTTAACAGATAACTTTTCAAACGGCGGATTATATTTAACTGAAGATAACGGAAATAACTGGCGCAAGGTTTATGGCAGTGCAGTAAATGTAATTAAATCAGATAACGAAACACCGAGAAATATGTACATAGGCACAAAGTTCGGTGTAAAGACGTTTGTAGATACATTAACCGTTACATCTGTCAGAAACGAGGAAGAAGAAATATTGCCAAATGAATATGCGTTGTATCAAAACTATCCGAATCCGTTTAATCCGAGTACACATATTAAATACTCAGTTCCAAACGGTACAAATGTCAAACTGAAGGTCTTTGATATTCTCGGGAAAGAAATAATTACTTTAGTTAATGGTTACAAAAATGCCGGTACATATGAAGTTCAATTCGATGCTTCAAATTTACCAAGCGGTGTTTATCTCTACCGGCTTGAGACAGAGAGCTTTTCACAGACGAAAAAATTGATGTTAGTCAAATGATAAAAGTTAAGTTCACTTTATTATTTCACAGACTCTAAAAAAATTAGCAACTTACCCACCTCTCCCCCTTCTCTTGCTAAGAGAAGGGGGCTGGGGGGTTGAGTTTGAGCGCTGAGGATTTATAACTTATTAATATTATACAGACTCCTTCTGTTACCAGGGAAATTGTTTCTTACCAGATTTGATTAATCAAAAAAAGTAGTCGGTTATTATCTTTAATCTCACCAATTTAATAGCTATTTTTGTCCTCAAATTTTTTAAGAGAAAGCTGTAAAAAATGCTTAAAATCAACGAAATTTATCATTCCATTCAGGGAGAGAGCACAAAAGCCGGTCTGCCTTGTGTATTTATTAGATTAACCTACTGCAATCTCCGCTGCACTTATTGCGATACCGAGTATGCTTTTTATGAGGGTTATGATAAGTCGATTGATGAAGTTATTAAGGAAGTAAAAAAATATAACTGTAATTTGGTTGAAGTTACCGGCGGTGAACCGCTCGTTCAAAATGAATCGATTGAACTGATGAAAAGATTATGCGATGAAGGTTTTGAAGTTATGCTTGAAACCGGCGGCAGTTTACCGATTTCGGACATTGATAAAAGAGTAAGAATTATTCTCGATCTAAAATGTCCTTCCAGCGGAATGATGAAGAAAAACCTATACGAGAATATTGAATATCTAAAATCTATTGACGAAGTAAAATTTGTAATCGGTACACGTGAAGATTATGAGTGGTCAAAAGAACAAGTTGAAAAGTATCAATTAGATAAAAAATGCACTGTACTTTTCTCGGTTGTTTTCGGTGAACTTGAACCGGTAACGTTAGTCAATTGGATATTGGAAGATAAACTAAACGTGCGTTATCAATTACAAATGCACAAAATAATTTGGGAACCCGATAAAAAAGGTGTGTGATGAAAATTTCTAAAGAGTTTAAGTGGGAAATGGGACACAGGCTTCCATTCCATTCCGGTAAATGTAAAAACATTCACGGACATACTTACAAAATGCGCGTTGAAATAGAAGGCGATTTGGATGAAAACGGAATGGTAATAGATTATTACGATGTCTCAGAAATTATTTCTCCGATGGTTGAAGAACTTGATCATTCATTTATGGTAAAAGAAACCGATAAAGAAATAATTGATTTTCTTGATAAGCTGAAATCCAAAAAAGTTGTAGTTCCTTTTGAAACGACGGCTGAGAATATTACTCTACATATGTTAGAGAAAATAAAAGAACGAATTACTTCCGATCGAATAAAAAGAATAAAAGTAAGAGTTTACGAAACAGAAAAAACTTACGCTGAAGATGAAATTTCTTTATAGATTGGAACGCTGATTTTTATGATGGTTATGATAAGTTATGATTAAAATCTGCGTCGATCATAATAATCATAAAAATCTGTGTCCTATTGTTTTTTAGAACTTTTGATTTTTTTCACTTCAGATAAAATTTCAGGTAAAACTTTTCCTGCTTCTCCAAAATAAGAATGATGTGCATGAGAACTGAAATCGGTCGGTTCAATATTTACTTCAATTAAATATGAACCGGCTTGTAACGCTGTAAAAGGAATGTAAGCCGCCGGGTAAACAACAGCAGAAGTTCCTACCACAAAACAAATATCGCTTCGACCGGCTTCCCATTCTGATTGCTTAAACTCATCTTGTGGTAAATATTCACCGAACCAAACAACATCGGGACGAATTAGTCCGTCGCAATCACATTTAATTGCTCCTTTATTTTTATCGTCAATAGGAACATCATTATACCATTTTTTGCAGTCGATACAAAAATTTCTTTCAATATTGCCGTGAAGTTCGTAGATCTTTTTACTGCCGGCACGTTTATGGAGGTTATCTACATTTTGAGTAACAACGGTAACGTTCGGATAATAATTTTCAAATTCCACAATTGCTTTATGACCGAGATTAGGTTCGGCTTCTCTAACAATTTTTCTGCGATATTGATACCATTCCCAAACCATATCGGTATTCCGGAGGAATGCATTGAAGTTTGCAAGTTCCTCCGGTTTAAGTTTATTCCAAATACCGTCTTTACCGCGGAAAGTAGGAACACCGCTTTCGGCAGAGATGCCGGCACCGGTAAAGAAAACTATATTTTCGGCGGTGACTAATTTGTCTAATAACTCTTTAGAAAATTTTGTTTCGCTCATTCTTTTAAACAAATATTATTTTTTTATTTTTTTATTTACTTCTGCTAAAAGTTCTTCTGCTTCTATTAAAAGCTTCGAATCATCTTCGTCAATGATCGGGCATTTTAAAGCAGTTTCCAGTGATTGTTTTGCTTGAACCCATTCGTCTTCTTCCATTAATGCTTTTGCATATTCTACATGTATCATCATAAATTCGGGATAAAGTTCAATTGCTTTTTTATAATGCTCTATCCCGATATCGTAATCAGCCCAGCCGAGACCAAGAGCAGCACGAGCTACAGACCATTTATCGGATATTTTATCATGTGTTCTAGCAAGAACATAATGAGCAACTCCCTGTACTTCATTACCGCCTGTACCAAGTTCAATTGCTTTCTCACAATCAGCTTTAACTTGGTCAACAACTTTACCGACAGAAAAAACACCTTTGAACAAAGCAATTCTACCGTTAGCAATTGCTCTTCTTAAATAAGTAACCGATTCACCCGGTGCAAGAGCAATAGCTCGGTCTGCATAATCAACTGCCTTTTCATACATTGCAAGCTGTGCCTTTTCCTGTTCACTTGTGGAAGTTGGTAAGTGTTCTGCAATATCCGTGTATGTTCTGCTTAATCTCCAAAGAATTTCCCAATTACCCGGATATTTTTCATCACCTTCCAGAAAAACATTCAGCGCTCCTTCATTATCAAAACTTTTGTAAAGGGAATCTCCTTTTTCGAGATACTGTTCGATTGTTTGTGAGAATGCAAAACCTGAAATGAATAAAATGAGCATGAACGAAAGAAGTGATTTTCTTTTCATAATGCTGTCCTTGATTTAGTTGTCAAATAATGTTTCTGGTTCAATATCCAGATTATCTTTCTCGGGAATAAAAATTGCGGTACCGGCAAGCTGTTGAAATCTTGTCCAGTTACCTTCTTTGTTTTCGTCTAATTTAATTGCGTACTTATAAGCATTTACCTTTGCGCTTAATTCATCTGCATGGTAAAGTGTTATTGCTTCCAATGTTTTGGGAACAACCGGCGAAGCTTGTTCAAGTTTACCTTGATGACTTAAAACCAAGTGGATTACATGGTCTTTCAAATCATCCGGGAAATTCTTAATCGATTTAGCTGCACTCTCAATTTCCATTGCCGCAAGTACAATATGACCTAATAGTTTACCTTTATCCGTATAATCAAAATTTGTCTCGTAGTTTAGTTCTTCTGTTTTGCCGAAGTCATGTAATACTGCCCCGGTAATTATTAAATCTCTGTTTAGTTCGGAATGAATATCACACATCAAATCACAGATTTTTACAATTTCTAAAGTATGTTCTATTAATCCGTGTACATAAGCATGGTGCCATGCTTTGCCGGCGGGGACGTGTTTATACTTCTCATACTTTTCACCGGATAAAATTTTCTTAATAAGTAATGTTAGATTTTCGTTATTAATTTCCTCTATTCTTTTTTCAAGTTCTGAAGTCATCTCTTCAATATTGCGGGAAGATTTAGGCAAGAAATCGCCCGGATTAACTTTATCTTTTTCATTAGCTAATCTAATTGAGCTGACTTTTATTTGAGGAGAGTTGTTAAATTCTTCCATTAATCCTTTTATCTTAACAACCTTTCCGGCTTCTGCTTCTTTGATAAAACCCGAAAAGTTATCCCAAACTTTAGCTGCAATAACTGTAGATTTATCGCGTAGCTCTAAATTTAAAAACGGGTTGCCGGTTTTGGTTTTTCTTTCTTCAATTTTAGTAAGAATTAAGAAATGATCTACCGGTTCGCCTGTATTAATTTCAATCAACTCTTTCTGATTCATCATCAACCTTTTTTAATTCTTTCACAACACTTTCTTTCGGAAGTCTAACTAAAACAGAGCGTCGTAATAAATCTATTGTAATTCCCAATAGTTTACCGACTTCATCACTTTGGCATACTTGACCGATAACGCCCGCAAAAGGACCTTCGACAATTTTGACTTTTGTGCCGAGTGGAATCATATCTCTAATAAACACTTCCCGGTTTTCCGAAAGCAATCTTTTCAAGTTTTCAATCTGCCATTCCGGAATGCGAGCCGGTTTACCTTCAAAACAAACCGTGTTTAATATTGAATCATGCTGTAACGCTTCGTACCGCTCTTTTTCGTTGCAGTAAACAAATATATAACCTCTTATAAGAGGTTCGGTTACTTTCTTTTTTCTATCGCTCCATTTTCTTACTGTTGTTATAGTGGGCAGGTAATATTCAATTTCAATGCTGTCAAGATAAATCCCGGCTTGGAATTCATGCCGCGGTTTTGTGTAAAGTGCATACCAAAATTTCTCGGAAGAGATTATTTGATTCTGATTATATGTTTGGTCAGCGGGTTGATACATTATATTATCAATTCCTTCAATGATTTTACAAAATCTTCGGATTGAATTGGTTTATACAAGATTTTAGCTACACCCATATTTTCATATTTTGTTTCTAATTCTTTATCTAATTGAGCAGAGACTACAACAATAGGAATAGTAAAGTTTTTATCTCTTTTACGAATTGCTTCAACGAGTTGATAACCGTTCATCAGAGGCATGTCATGATCGGTAATTACAATTGTCGGAAGAGAATTCATAATTATACTCATAGCCTCATAACCGTTGGCAGACCTAACTACTTCGTAATTTGGAAGCGCTCTTTGTATTGCTTTATTATAAAGATCCATTATGGATTCGTCATCTTCAACAAGAAGTATTATATTCTTTGCTTCTGGTAAGGTAATGTGAAACTCTGTCCCTTCATCAACTTTAGAATAAAACCATATATCGCCTTTATGCTTATCAACAATTTCTTTTACTAAAGTTAAACCCAGCCCGCTTCCTTTTTCGCCTTCGGTTCCTTCTAAAGTAAATTTTTCATCTATCTTAAAAACTTTTTCTTGATCTTTTTCGGCAATGCCTCTTCCTTCATCCTTAATTATTAATTCAACCGTACCGAGCTTAAATTTAGCGGAGGTAATTGTAACGGATTTATTCCGAGGTGTGAACTTGATTGCATTGCTTATCAAATTTGTAATTGCCTGCGAAATAAGTTTTTCATCTGCCTGAACAAAAATATTCTCATCAATCTCTTGAATAACATCAATATCCTTTCTGATTGCATTACCGATCAGTGATGCGACACAAGTTGAAACAACTAAACGAAGATTCAAACGCTTTATTTCTATTTGAATTCTTCCGGTCTGAAGTCGGGACCATTCTAACAAATAATTAATTAACTGAAGTTGATTTTGGGAAGCGTCATAGATATAAGTTAAATACTCATTCTTTTCTTCATCGGATAATTCGTTTTCATTTAGTAGAATTTCTGAGAAACCGAGTAAACTGGTAAAAGGTGCTCTGAGATCATGTGATACTATTGATATAAATCGGTCTTTCGATTTATTTATTTCTCTAAGATGCTGTACATCGTTTTTAAACTTTTCTTCATTTTCTTTGATTGAATTTATATCACAAATAATTGTTAGTTCTTTTATAATTCGTCCGTGTTCGTCGCGTTCAACATTAATTGATTGTTTTATCCAGTGCGGTTTTCCTTCTTTGTCAACCAGCCGGTAAATATGCTGCATAGAAAAATTTTTGGGATTTGTCTCAAACTCACTGATGTTTCTCTTTACAAGAGCTGAATCATCCTCATAAACTAATGCGAACAATCCGCCCTGCATATTTTCAATCTCTTCGGATGTATAACCCAGTATATCTCTTACCGATTTGGATATCTGTAATCTTTTTGAAGATTTTCTATTCCTTTCAGTGATAAAGAAATCTTTAAACTCTCCGACTGATGTAAAGGAATTGTCGCTAAACGTATTAATTAGCTGAACTAATTCTTCAAAAGCCTCGTCATCTTTAGCCAAAGCTTTTAATTTTTCAAAATCGATGCCCATAGAAACCGTTTTGTGTTGATATGACCACTAAATATAATAATAAGTAGAATAATAGAACAATCTACATATCTTTGAATATGAAACTTTATCTTTTGAGGATTTGTTTTAGATTAAAAAAGAGAATTGATGAAAAAAATAATTTTTGGATTGTTTTTTGTTTCGCTTGTAATTAATGCTCAATCTACCGGTACAATAATAGGCAAGGTAGTTGAGAAAATATCCAAGCAGCCCATACCCGGCGTTAACGTAATTTTGGAAGGAACTCAAATTGGAGCTGCAACCGGTATTGAAGGAAAATTTGAAATTAGTAATGTACCAATCGGTAATTATCAGGTAAGAATTTCTGCGATTGGTTACACAACATCGGTAAGATCAGATGTTGTGGTAAATTCTGCACGCCCGACTCAACTTACAATTGAATTAGCTGAAACTGTTCTTGAACTGGAAGGAGTAACGGTTACGTCCGGTTTTTTTGATTCGGAACCTACCGAAGTTATTAGTCTAAAAAAATTCTCATACGAAGAAATAAGACGAGCGCCCGGCGGATTTGAAGATGTAGTCCGTGCTCTTTCGGTTTTACCCGGTGTCGGTCAGCAGTCAGCCGGAAGAAATGATCTGGTAGTCAGAGGCGGCGCCCCTTCGGAAAATTTGTATTTGGTTGATGGATTTATTTTCCCGACAATCAATCATTTTGGAAATCAAGGTGCAACCGGTGGTCCGCTTAGTTTTATTAATCTCGATTTTGTTGAAGAGACTTCATTTTCAACCGGAGGGTTTTCGGCTATTTACGGTGATAAACTTTCATCAGTTTTGAAAATTGATTTGCGCGAAGGAAGAACAGATAGAATAGGTGGTAAAGCTACAATTTCAGCTTCACAATTCGGATTAAACTTGGAAGGACCCGTTCAAGAAAAAAGTAACTTTATTTTTTCTATAAGGAGAAGTTATCTCGATTTTATTTTTAATGCTGCCGGTTTCAATTTTGTACCGGAATATTATGACCTGCTCGGGAAGTATAATTACAACATTGATAACTCGAATAGAATTTCGTTTTTGTTTGTCGGAGCGCTTGATAGAGTTAAATTCAATAACAATGATGAAGACGACATATTCGACAATGCAAGAATATTAGGAAGTGATCAAAATCAGTATGTAACAGGTATTTCTTATGATCATCTTTTTAGAAACGGAATTTTAACACTGAGTGCGGGAAGAAGTTATATTAAATTCGATTCGTTCCAGAACGACACTTTGTTGAATCCTATCTTTATAAATAATTCTATTGAAGCGGAAAATGAATTGAAGGGGAGTTTAATCTATAAACTTTCTTCGAATGCGGAAATTTATGTAGGGGCTTCGGTAAAATTTATTGATTTTGAAACGGATGTTTTATTCCCGAATAATTTTATTACAACTTTCGGCGATACTCTTTTACAGAATAATTTAACAGCGGATAAGAATTTTTCAAAGTACGGTGCGTATCTACAATACAGTAATCTTTTCTTTAATAAGCTGCGATTTAATTTAGGCGGTAGAGTTGATTACTTTGATGCAATTGATAAATCGTTTTATTTAAGTCCAAGATTCTCTGCTTCGTATAACTTCAATAACCTAACACGCTTAAATTTCAGTACAGGTGTTTACCATCAATTTCCTTCCTACATTTGGCTTGCAGCAGGGAATAATAATTTAGAAGCAATAAAAGTGAATCAATACATTTTAGGAGTGAGCCAAAGATTAACGGAAAATCTGCAAATTAAACTGGAAGGATTTTATAAAGATTATAAAAATTATCCGACAAGTACATTACGTCCATACCTTATTTTAGCCAATACCGGTGCGGGTTACGGCGGGGCAGAGGAAAATTTCGAATCGTTCGGATTTGAACCTCTTGTAAGTGAAGGATTCGGTAATGCAAAAGGAATTGAATTATCTCTACAAAAGCGTTCAACCGGTCAGGGGATTTATGGTTTGATTAGTGCAACTTATGCTCAAACTGAATTTACAGGACTTGACGGTATAAAACGTCCGAGTGCATTTGAACAAGAATGGATTTTTAATTTAAGCGGCGGATATATTTTCGATCATCAATGGGAAGTTTCGTTCAAGTTCAGATATGCTTCGGGCAGACCGGTAACTCCATATAATTCAAACGGAACACAAAGCTTATCAAATTACTTAACTGATAATCTGGCTCCGCTTCATACATTGGATTTACGTGTTGATAAAAGATGGGATCTCGGCGGTTTAAGTTTAATAACATATCTGGATATTCAAAATATCTATAACCGAAGCAATGTACAGAATATTAGGTGGGATTATAAAAAAATGAAAGTCGATGATACTTCTTCAATCGGTATACTTCCATCAATCGGTATCAGTCTGGAATTCTAATTGTAGTTAGGGTGACCAAAAAGTAATGTTTTATTTTTATTAGCCGCGAATTACGCTAATATTCGCAAATAATTTTATTGAATAATTACTTTTTGGTCACCCTCACCACATAATTAACAACTTAACGAAGCAGAATCATCTTCTTAGTTGATATAAAATCACCGCTTATTAATCTATAGAAATAAACACCACTTGCTAACTGCGATGCATCGAAAGTAATTTCGTAAGTGCCGGGAGCTTTTGGTTCATCAACTAGCGTAGTAACTCTTCTGCCGAGAATGTCATAAACAACAAGTTTAATGTTTGACGTCTCACCATGCCCAAGTCGGGCAAGCTGTTTCACGTCTGACGGCACTGCGAATCTAATCGTTGTGCTCGGGTTAAACGGATTAGGATAGTTTTGCAATAAATAAAACTCTTTCGGATAAATTTCATTGTAGTCAGGCATAATAAAAGAATTGGGGAAGTTATTATTATATTCTTCGAATAAAAATCGAACTCTTTCACGAGCTGCAGTAATAGACGAAATGGGATCATCGCCTTGTCCAACCGTGTAAGCAATGATTATATCTTGCGGTTGATTTTTAACTAAATCAAATAAATCTGTTGATGTTAATTGAAACTGCCAAATATGACCGGTAAATAACCAACCAATTCGATTGACCGGATCGCCGGAGAATGCAAAGCGAGGATTAATTTTTTCACAATCATCATTTATAACTTCGCTCCAGTATTGATTACATGGGTCAAATTCATTTCCATCAGCTAACTTTCCCAGCATTAAATTTCGTTGTATGTATTTGTTTGTGGTTGGGTCATCAATAAAACTCGGGAAAAATCTGTAGTTCGGGCGATGTGAAGCAAATTTTTTATTTTGAGCATTGAGGATTAATTTGCTACCTAATAGTTTTCCATAGTTTACTTTGGCAGTATCTATTGAGTTGCCGGTAAATTTTGTTGGACCTTGCAAGATAGTATAGAAAATAGATGGGGAATTACTACCCCAGATTTCATTTTCACCATCGTTGTAAGAAAAGCCGCTTTGAAGCGATGTATCGCATCCAATTAAATTATCTCTATATGGATAACCTATTTCGGGATTTGTAAATATTGAGAATACAACGTCCTTTAATGTATCTGAAACTAGCCCTGTATTATTAATTGAGTATCGAATGAATATCGTATTGCTCAATTCTTCAACTGAGCCTGATACAAAAAGTGTTTGTTTAATTTCGATTCCGATCGGGTCAACATTTTTAATATATCGTAAATTTGATGGACGCGAATCCTTATAAACAGTAAAATAAGTTTCATCATAGAGCAAATCAGGTCTATCTTCATTAAGTTCCCATATGCCATTTCCGTTATGATCTATCGGATCATAATAACCATTTTCATCACCGTCGTAATAATAAGCACCTAATTTTACCGCATTTTTCCATTCCTTCCAATTATCTCCAAAAGGAGGATCATCAATTGAAACTTTATAAATTCTATTTGTAGTATCATTTTGCTCACTGTCGTAAAGTCCTGGAAGGTAATCCAAACTCCTGCCAAGTAATGCCGATCCGTTTACCCATAAAGAATCATATGCATAACCTGACAGATAAAAACCGGCATTATTGATTATATTTTTTCCTCTAAAATTTACGTAGCTCCTTCCTCTTGTATAATTTATAACACCGTTATTTTCTATAGGCATAGAGATATTATTTCTATTAACTGTCACAGTCTCTTGTGTGAATGATGATTGATTCATCGATATGAAAACAATGATAAGAAATAATTTATTTTTCCTCGTCATTTTATCACCATCATCTTTTTAGTTTGACCAAAGGATCCGCTTGTTAATCTATACAGATAAACACCACTCGCTAACATAGACGCATCAAATGCAATTTCATAAGTACCGGCTATTTTAGGTTCATTAACCAATGTTGTTACTTCTCTTCCAAGTATATCATAAACAACAAGAGATGTATTTACAATATCACTTGAACTCAATTGATTGAGATATTTTTTGCCTGGAACACTATATCGTATTGTTGTAACCGGATTGAAAGGATTAGGATAGTTTTGCTCCAAAACAAAATCGTATATAAGTTCAGCGGGATTATTGAGCAACTCATCTAAGTTAAATGCCGAAGCAAAGTTCGAATTATATTCATCAAAAACAATTCTAACTAACTCTCGTGTTACAGCTAATTCGGAGATATAATTATAACCGTGCCCCACTGTAATAGAAATAATTATATCTTGAGGTTCATCTTTAATTAATTCAAATGACTCAGTATTTACGTGTTGTCTATAGTCCAATGGTTTAGTGTTAATCCAACCTTCTTGCTTGAACGGATTACCCGAGAACCAAAACAAAGGATTTACTTCGCTGCAATCAATATCCAGCACCATTCCGTATGTTGTGTCTTTACAAACATTGTAAAAATCTCCCAAACGGTTTTTACCGGTCATAAGATCTCTAACCATTTTTTTAGTATCTTGAGGGGACCAATAACTTACTGGAATTAAAGGAGTTGTATGTGAGGCTAATCGAGAATTCCGAAAACCCGGTTTTTTATTTACCCCGATTAGTTCTCCCATCCGATTATAAGCAGTATCCGATTGATTTGAAGTTTTAACCGCGGGTCCTTGTAGAATAGAATAAAAAACAGAAGGAGTCCTTTCACCGAATAGTGAATCAGGTCCATCATTATAAACATATGCTGAGTTGAAAGTGGTATCACAACCTATTAAATCGTCAAGATAATAACCCAGATCAGGGTCAACCCAAAAAGAAAATACAACATCATTCAATGTATCTGATACTAAACCTGTGTTCAATATTGAATACCTAATAAATACGGTATTCTTTAACATATCTATTCTCGAGGAAGCAAAAACAGTTTGCCTTATTTCAATACCTTGTGGTTCAACATCGTTAAACCTTCTATAATTAGAAGGAACTCCGTCATTGTAAACGGTAAAAAAAGTTTTGTCAAAAAGTAAATCGGGTCTATCCTCGTTGAACTCCCACAAACCGTTATTATTATGGTCTATCGGATCATAGATTCCGTTTTTATCACCATCATAAAAATATGCACCCTGTTCAACGGCGGTTTTCCATTCCTGCCAATTTTTGGAAAAAGGCTTATCGGATGGAGTGACGGAATAGATTTTATTCTTACGATTATTTTCTGAGGTGTTTACTTTGCCGGGTAGGTAATCCTGTATAAGATGTACCGATGCAGCTCCGTTAGCCCAGAGTTCGTTTTTTGAATACCCGCTTAAAAAGAATCCGGCAGAATAAATAATAGGAATATCATCATAGCGAATTTGCGAAAGCTCAAGAGGAAGATTGACTGACCCTATGTTACCATTGTTTTCAAATATGAAATAAATTTTATCATTATAAAAAGAAGCTATTGTAGAGTCTTTGTAAAACTTAATATCTTGACCATAAAACTGAACAGTTATAAAGAACAGTAAGATCATTAAAAAATATTTATATATTCTTTTGATCATTTTATCACCATCATCTTTATTTAACGAAGCAGAATCATCTTCTTAGTTGATATAAAATCACCGCTTATTAATCTATAGAAATAAACACCGCTTGCTAACTGCGATGCATCGAATGCAATTTCATAAGTGCCGGGCGCTTTCACTTCGTTTACAAGAGTTTTTACTTTACGACCAAGAATATCATAAACAATTAATTGAGTTTGTAGTGGACGAAAATTTTCGTCCACTACACCTATTGTATATTTTATTTTTGTAGCTGGGTTAAAAGGATTTGGATAGTTTTGAGATAAGTGAAATTCTTTGGGGTAAATATTTTCATAATCAGGCATTTCAAAAGCATTCGGAAAGTTGTTTTCATATTCAGTAAAAACATATTTAACATTTTCTCTTGCAACAGTAATTGATGAAAAATGATCATCGCCTTGTCCAACAACGTATGCAATTATAATATCCATAGGTTGATTTTTAATAAGATTAAATTTACCTGTACTAGTAAGATCGAATATGTTTCCCCCTTTAAATACTATCCATCCGGTTTGTGTAACCGGATCACCGCTGAACCATTTTGCATGATTAACTTCATCACAATTTATACCGCCAAAGAATAAACCGTAAACAAAATTACAAGGGTCTACTGTGTTACCATCAGAGAGCTTTCCTTCTATATGATTTCTAGCTTGGTTGACATTGCCAGGTGCATACATATAGGCATCTGCATTAAATCTTCCCATGTAGGCAGATAAACCTAAGTTTTTGTTTTTAATATATTCTTGTTCCCCTAAAAGGGGACCCATCCTATTATATCCGGCATCATTTCCCTCATTAGAATTCACAAGAGGTCCCTGAACAATTACTCTAAAAAGAGACGGTGGATTTATGCCGAACACCCAGTCCTCTCGATCTTTGTACGCAAACCCCGAATGCAATACCGTATCACAAGCAATTTTATCTGTAGAGAAATCACCAATATCAGGATCATTTGGGATTGAGAAAATGACATCAGTTAAAGTATCGGGTTCGGAAGCTTCCCCATATCCTTTATATAGAAGCGAATATCTTATAAACACCACATTCTCCAAAAAAGAGTTTAGATTGGAGGCAAAAATTGTTTGTCTTACTTCTATACCGAGCGGGTATGTTTCTTTCCATCTTCGATTCTCAGAAGGGACTCCATCATTATAAACTGTAAAATATGTAGCGTCGTAAAGAAGATCAGGTCTATCTTCGGTGGGTTCCCAAATACCGTTGCCATTATGGTCTATTGGATCGTAAATTCCATTGCCATCTCCATCGTAAAAATATGCTCCTTGTTCAACGGCATATTTCCATTTTTGCCATGAAATACCAAACTCCGGATCGTCCTTTCTTACTGAATAAATTATGTTATTAGAATCATTTGGATTGCTTCCCACTTTCCCGGGAAGATAATCACGTCCAACATATTCGCGTTGGCTGCAACTTGCCCATAGTGTAGAATCTGAGTAACCGGAAATCATAATTCCACCTTGATATAATATAGTTTTCTCCAAGTAGGTGACACTATAATTCCAAGGATCATTACCGATATTTCCGTAATTATTAAACGGAAAGCTCAATTTGTTTATATCAACCACTACTGAAGTTTGTGCGACAATATTAAGGTTCATTACAATAAACAATATATTGACAAACAGTTTCAAAGCATTTCCATTATCTAATTAGTACCATTTTTTTAGTTTGATTAAACGAACCACTTGTTAATCTAAACAGGTAAACTCCGCTTGCAAGCCGTGATGCATCGAATGTTATTTCATATGTCCCGGGCGCTTTCACTTCGTTTACAAGAGTTTTTACTTCACGACCAAGAATATCATAAACAATTAATTGAGTTTGTAGTGGACGAAAATTTTCGTCCACTACACCTATTGTATAATTTATTTTTGTAGCTGGGTTAAACGGGTTGGGGTAGTTTTGCGATAAATAAAATTTAGCAGGTAATTCTTCATGTTTATCTTCAACACTTACAAGTGTACTGAAGTTGCGTTGGTATTCTTCGTGAACATATTGAGTAATTTCTCTCGCGCGGTCAATTGAGTTAAGATGATCTATTCCTCTACCGACGACATAAGCAACAATAATATCCATCGGTTCATTTTTGCGTAGAGTAAAAGTACCGGTTGTGGTTAAATCTCTCATATCTAACGTTATAATTCCAATCCAACCGTAATTTGTAACCGGATCACCACTGAACCAAAATTTATTATTTACTTCAGCACAATTTACTCCACCTCGTACTTCACCGAATTCAAAAGTACATGGATCTATCTCAGATCCGTCAAAAGGATATAGAGCTTCTTGATATCTTCTTGCCTCAAGTGGATTTCGAGGATCGAGTAATTTATAATGATTTTTATGCGGCGGTGCGAATGTTGTCATTCCTAAATTTTTATATCCTTGAAGCGCATTGATACCTATATCGGGTCCAAATTTATTATAACCGTAATCAGTGGAGTTCCCGGTTTTAACAAGCGGACCTTGAACAATTGTCTTAAACACTGCCGGTGGATTTTCACCAAATACTTGATCGGAGCCATTATTATAAGTATAACCCGAGTGTAAAGTGGTATCGCAACCAACTTTATCATCTCCGTGATCGCCTATGTCGCTGTCTGTCCAAACAGAGAAATAGACATCCGTGAGAGAATCCGGTTCGTTGGCATTTCCTAAACCATTATACAAGAGTGAATATCTTATGAAAATTACATCATCAAGAATAGAATTTCTGTTGGAAGCATAGATTGATTGTCTAATCTCAATACCCATTGGTTCTGTAGTTTTAAATCTTCGCTCATTTGAGGGTACACCATCATTATAGACAGTATAATAAACACCGTCATATAAAATAGCTGGTTTGTCTTCATCGGGATCCCAAACTCCATTTTCGTTTTTATCGACAGGATTATACTCTCCGTCATTATCTCCGTCGTAGAAATATGCTCCGTTATTAACAGCTTTTTTCCAATCCTGCCATGAATGCCCGAAAGGAATATCATTTGAAAGAACCGAATAAATTAGATTATCCGGATCGGTAGGATTACTTCCAATCTGTCCGGCTTGATAATCAACTATCAGGCTACTTGAAGAAACAGCACTGAACCATAATGAGGTATCGGCATACCCGGAAAGAAAAAAACCGCCGCTGAATAAAATATTCTTTCCATCATATTTTCCGTCGGCCCCGCTTAGTTCATCCATATACACATTTGCAGTTCTGTTTATTTCGTTCTGTTCGGTATCAACCGCCTTAACAGAAAGCCTAATTCTTTCAGCTGTATTGATATTAGCAATTATTCCATTATTACCTATCGGAAGTTGAACATTATTTAATCCAATAATCTTACTTTGATTCGGACCCAAAGATGTATTTGAAGGAACACCGTCAATAGTTCCACCATAAATATAGTCACCTGCAAGTAGATCATTATGGTTGCCATCATCGTAAAGAGTATAAACTTTGTGATTAAATTCTACACTAACGGAATTAATCCCGGATTCATCATAGGCAAATACTTGTATTTGAAAATCTTGATCAAAATCAATCGGGTTAGGAAAATCTAACCAATTAATTGCAGGAGGAGCAGGATCAATTGTTTCGGTTAGTATTCCTAAGTATGTATCTTGAAAATCTATATTTGTTCTATTAGAAAGAGTTAGTGCGAATAATTGATTGCCTGAGCGATTAACTGACGAAACAAAGTCATTACGAATATATTTAGCGTACTTAACTTTTCCTCCCCAAGTTGCTCCTATATCAGTACTTGATATGTAACATACATCCGTTTGAAAATCGTCAAGTTGTTCAATATATATTTCTTCTTCAAAAACTATGCAAATTGTTTCACCGTTTGAATGAACAGATGCATTCGAAACAGGTTTATCATTCGTAAAAACAGTTTGAAACGGATACCATGTTGTGCCCCCGTCTTCACTTATAGATAGATATATTTTTGTATCATCCGAAAGAGAGGCAAACAAAATTCCACTATGATATGCAACATTCAATGGAATGTTATAACTAACTATTTCATTAAAGTATTTATTCTCACTCCAAGTTTGTGCTCCGTCATTTGTTGTTACATAAAACACATTGTTGTTTCCATCTTTCAACGATGCAAGAAAAGTTAATTCATTTATATAAGTAAACTCAATTTCTTGTTCACCTGAACTTAATGAGTATGTTGTCCCAATTTGTTCAAGTAAATTGGATGCAATATTATAATTGAATATTGCAAGCTTGTCGGGGAATTGTAAATAAGCAATCAGAAAATTATTTTCATCTTTTTGAATAATATCAAAACTTTTTTCATTGGAAGTTCTTAATGGTAGTCCTGTAATTACATAATATTCATCCCAGGTTTTACCGAAATCATTACTAACCTCAACATTAATGTTTTGTGAACTTAGATTCCTATAAAAAAAGTAGAAGTTTTGATCTCTCTGAAATACAAATGATTTTTGAAAGTCAGTATAGGTTTTACTTTCAATGGAGATTTTCTGCAGTTCTTCAAGTTGTGCAAAACTTGTTAAGATAAAGATTAAGAAGAAGGCGAACATAATTAACTTTCTCATGACAAACCTCTTTTTATATTTAAAGAGTTCATTACTTGCTTCTGAAAAAGAAGATTAAAATAAATGTTGCAACTTTATTTTTTTATTGAATTAACCTATTGGCGAGATTTCATTAGAGTAACCATTATTAATAATAAAGATTACCTTAATGAAATCTTTAATTATGTATTCAAAGTAAGAAAATCAGAATTAAGAAGAAACATAAAAATTCAATAATCGAGATGTGTATTTTAAGAGATGAGTTGTCTAATAATCCCCACATTTATCGCGGGGATTTGGTTGGAATTTTAAGTTCTTCCATCTTTCTGTATAGCGAAGAAAGACCGATACATAATGATTTTGCTGCTTCTTCTTTGTTATAATCAAATTTTTTGATAATTCTTAGAATATGTTCGCGTTCGAATCCGGCAATAGCTTCTTTAAGTGAATCGGGGTAGCCGTGAGGCTGCGATTCACCACGGATGTGCTCAGCTAAATTTTCTACCGTAATCATATCACCGGTTGCAAAAATAACAGCGCGCTCAATTACATTTTCCAACTCACGAACGCCGCCCTGCCAATCATGTCCCATCAAGACTTTCATTGTTTCGTTATCTACCCCTAATACTTTTTTACCCATTTCATTACAGTATTTTTCAATGAAGTGGTTTACAAGTAAAGGAATGTCATCTTTTCTTTCATTTAAAGAGGGGAGCTTTATTTCAACAACATTTAATCTGTAAAATAAATCTTCGCGGAATTCACCTTTTGTGGTTTTCTCATAGAGGTTTTGATTTGTCGCCGCAATAATTCTAACGTTCGTTTGAATATGTTTTGTTCCGCCGACAGGTAAAAATTGTTTGTCCTCAATTGCGCGTAAGAGTTTAACTTGTAAGTTTAATGGTAAGTCCCCGATTTCATCTAGCAATAATGTACCGCCATCAGCAACTTTGAATAATCCTTGCTTTTCTTCGGTGGCTCCGGTAAATGACCCCTTCCTATGTCCGAATAATTCGGATTCTATTAAATTCTCGGAAATAGCACCGCAATTTATAGGTAAAAATATCTGATCTTTTCTTAAACTGTTGAAATGAATTGCCTTTGCCACAAGTTCTTTACCGGTTCCGCTTTTTCCGGAGACCAAGACGTTTGAATTTGTTGGTGCAACTTGTTTAATAAGATCGAATACTTTTTTCATCGGTTCGCTTTTACCGATGATATTGTTAAAATCTCCGACCTCAACAACACGCTGTCTGAGTAATTTATTTTCCATAGAAACTTTTTTGTAATCGAGTAATCGTTTTACTCTCATAATAAGATCATCGAACTCGACGGGTTTAATTATGTAATCATAAGCTCCGTATCGTAATGCTTCCACTGCGGTATTAACGGATGCATAAGCTGTCATAATTATAAAAAATGTACTAGGTGAGTTCTTTGTTCCTTTGGAAAGCAGTTCCATTCCATCTATGTTAGGCATTTTGATATCGGTAATAACTATATCAAAATCATCTTTAATAAGGAAGTTTAGCGCCTCCTCGCCGTCGGCAGCAGAAATTACAGAATAACCTTCATCCGATAAAATCATATTTAAAGAATCACGTATCGCTTTTTCATCATCAACTACTAATATCTTTGCAAACATTTTTCTACTCCTTAATTAATTCTCTTCAATAGGAATTTTGATTGTAAACTTAGTCCCTTTATTTAATTCGCTTTCGACGGAAATATCACCGTGAAATTTTTTAATTATACCATAACTAACGGAAAGCCCTAAACCGGTTCCTTTACCGACTCTTTTTGTTGTGAAGAAAGGATCAAAAATTTTGTTTTGAGTAATTTCATCCATTCCGCAGCCGTTGTCCTCAATTGTAACATACAAATATTTATCGTCATGAGTTGATTTAATTGTAACAATTCCGTTTCCTTCAATCGCATCAAGAGCATTAATAAGAATATTCACAAAAACTTGTAGAAGCTGATCGGGGACAAGCATAACAAGTGGTGAATCCGTATCAAGGTCGGTTTTGAAGTCAACCTTTTTAACACGCTTATCGTATTTAACTATTCCGATTGCTGTTTTAATTATATCCGTTATTTGTATTAATGTTCTTTCGTGACCCGGCGGACGCGAGAAATCAACTAACTCTCTTACAATTCTTGAGATGCGGTCAATATTTTCTTTTATTGTTGATAACTGTTCGCTGAAAAATTCATTTGGTGATTTACGCTGCAAGATTTGTACAATCGACGAAATTGAGGTAAGCGGATTACCAACTTCATGGGCAATACCTGCTGCCAATTGACCTATAACAGCAAGTTTTTCCGATTGATCAACTTGCTGCTGTAATTTTTTCACTTCGGTAAAATCTCGAATGATTACTGTTCTTCCGGCAGATTCACCGTTACTTCCGGGAAGTTTTGTAACCGTTAATTGAACAGTAACGATTTTACCTTCTTTAGTCAGTCGCTCTGTTTCGCCTATTGTTACAAATCCGTTGGTTCTCATTTCATCTTGAATATATTGCAACTCAGATACATATTTTTCTCCTTTAGGGAAAAGTAAAGAGGAAGATTTACCTAGAACTTCATTTTCGGTAAATCCAAAAATTGACTCTGCTCCTTTATTCCACGAGATAAATTTCTCGTTGTTATCAATTACCATTATAGCAGAATCTGACGAGAGCAGTATATTATGTAAATATTGTTGGCTTACATCAAGTTTATTAGCCAGTCTATCGCGGTCAGAGGTTAACTCTTGCATTTCTGCATTTTGGTGAAGCATACCATAACGAGCATAAATTTGTTCAATTACTTCATCTAAAAACCCGAGTAATATTAACGGGTCAATATCATGATTATCATCTTTTTCCAAATAATTAATTATTGCATAACGCCCGATTGTAAACAATTGACTTATCTGAAGTAAATTAAGTTTGGTTTTAGAAAACAGTTGATATGAATCAATTAAATATTGATCGGCTCGTGTATAGTCGGCAGTTTCAATTACATCTATAAGTGTGTTTAAAGTGCTCTCAACAAAGGTCGTTACTTGTGATTTCGATAATTTCTTATCGAACTCTTGCTCAAGTTTTTCAACCCAGCTTTGTGTAATTTGAGTAAAGTATTTTTTTATTAATTCAATAATTAGTTTTTTCATGCCGTACTTCATATAAATAAAAAATTGGGAATATCGCCCCAAACAGTCTGTTTGTTTAACTGTCTTCCCAATATTGAGAATTGAAAAATACGGATTGCATGTATGAATTAAAAGGTGAATCAGATTAATTTGTTTACAATAAACTTCTTTTATTGATTGAAATAATGCCTTTTACAGACTAATGAAGTTGAGTCAAAAACTGTCTAATAAAGAATTGCCGTTGGTTTTAGAGTGTATTGTATCATGGTCATTCAGAATCCGCTGGCTAACGGATGAATGCCAAAGGCATCGCTATGCGAGAATCTCACTATTATAATAATGAGATTCCTCACTCATCCGTTAGCTAACGGATTCGTTCGGAATAACAGTTTTTTATTTACACAACACACTCGAAAGTTTGCGGATTATTTTATGAGGAACCGTAAAAATAAATTAGTGTATAAAACGAAGCTTAAAACTTATTGAGGTCGTGATGATAAAGAGAATATTAGTCCTTGTTTTCTCATTATTTGCGGTAATAAATTTATCCGCAAAAGAAATTCCCGCCGATGCAAAATTAAATTCCGTAACTGTTTTTCTCGGCGGCGCTGAATTAACTCACACAGCTCAAATTGACGTTCCACAAGGTATCCATGAAATAATTTTAGAAAATGTTGCCAACAATGTTATAGGTAACAGTCTACAAGTGGGGGGAACAGGCGATTTTGTAATTCTTTCGGTAAACCAGCGACAGAATTTTCTTAAAGCAAAAGAAAAAATTCCTCAGTTGATTGTTTTAGAAGATTCATTAAAATTATTAAAAGGTGATTTAAGCAAGTTGAATAACAATAGACAAGTTCTTCAATATGAACTTGATTTACTTCTTGCGAATAAAAATTTGGGTAGTGATACTAAAACAATAACTGTTGCAGAACTTCAAAGAATGTCGGAGTATTTCAACAGGAAATCAACACAACTGCTGAACGATATGACTTCAATTGATTTGAAGAAAGAAAAAGTAAACGAAAGAATAACAAAAATTCAAAACCAGATTAATGAGATAAACAGTAAAGCAAAATCATCTGCTACCGAAATTGTTGTTACTGTTTCTGCAAGTAAGAATACAAAAGGGAATTTTAAAGCAAGCTACTTAACTTATGATGCCGGTTGGAATCCTTCCTATGATATAAGAAGTTCGGGAATAGAGTCATCAATCAAACTTGATCTACGTGCAAACGTTTGGCAGCAAACCGGTATTGAATGGAACAATATGAACATTGTTCTTTCAACTCGTTCTGCAAGACAAAATAATAACAAACCGGAATTAAGAAGATGGTTCATTGATTTTGTTCAAGAGATGAAATACAGAGGCGGCGGAATTAATGAAATGCAATTGATGAAATCAGCAGCGGCTCCGACTATGGACGCAGCCGCAGAAGCCGAATCAATGGCTGATTATATGATGGTAAGTGAAACTCAACTTGCTGTAGAATACACTCCCCAAATTAAATATTCTATAGCTGCCGATGGTAAACCTCATATTGTCGCTCTTCAAAGTTATGATTTACAAGCTGAGTACGAGTACTATGCCGCTCCAAAACTTGTTTCGAATGCATTCCTTGTTGCGAGTGTTAAGGATTGGGGTAAGTATAATCTGCTGCCGGGACCTGCTAATATTTATTTTGAAAATTCTTTTGTCGGCAACTCATTTATCAATCCCAATATAACTGAAGAAGAAATGACATTTTCTCTCGGACGAGATGAAAGCATTGTCATCAAAAGAGAAATGCTGCAAGATTTTACCGAAGATAAATTCTTTGGAAGCGATGTTGAGAGATTTTTCGGTTATGAAATCACAGTAAGAAATTCTAAGAGTAAAGAAATTAAATTGACGCTCGAAGATCAATTCCCGATTTCGAAGAATGAAGATATTAAGGTGAAGTTGATTGAAACCGGCGATGCAAAAATTAATAAGACCGATGGAATTTTAACTTGGAATCTTAAACTCAATCCGGCTGAATCAGTTTCTAAAAAGTTTACTTATTCGGTTAGGCATCCCGGTGATAAACCGGTTAATATTTATTAAACCTAATAGGAACGCGGATTCTTATGATGGTTATGATTAATTATGCTTTAAATCAGTGGCAATCATAAAAGATCATAATTATCTGTGTTCCCATTTATTTTATTTTTTCTTCCGTGATTTCGAATCCATAAAAGCAAAGATGAACTGCATTATATAATTGTTGGGGAAGTACGTTTTTAATCCGTACTCTTTCGGTTTTTCGGGATGGGGGAGATATGCGGATCCCCAAATCCAATCCCAAATTGCAAGCTTTGTTGCAAAGTTTCTGTTTCTACCTTTACCGACAGCATGATGCCAGCGATGCATTTCCGGACCGTTAATTATATACTGCAATTTCCCGGTACTTACATTGATGTTTGAGTGAATATACATCCCCCATATTGCACTGATTACTCCTTTATAAGCAATTACTTCGGACGGGGAACCAAGTAAAACAATCGGTGCGAATTCAACTGTTTGATTGATAAGAATTTCAAATGCATGAGAACGGGAACCGCTTAGCCAATCGACTTTCTTTGGTGAATGATGCGCTTCATGAATTCGCCATAACCATTTATTCTTGTGCTGCCAACGGTGCATCCAGTAGATGTAAATATCATGTGTGACTAAAAAGAAAATTAACTGAATCCAAATCGGGACATTTGTAAATAAACCGAGTCTTGATAAGCCGGTTGTGTTATCTATGTAATAAATTATTCCACCGAAAATAATAATACCGAGAATATAACTCTGTGCGATTGTATATAAAGCAAGATCATTAAAGAATCCTTCGCGGAAAAACTTTTGTCCCTTTGTGTAAGGAAATAATCTTTCAAGAATAACAATCACAAACGCACAGCCAATAATTACTCCGAATGAAATTAATTCCGGGAAAGAAAGTGAATTGTAATAATTTGTTATGAAATTTAGGAACGAATCTATCATGAAAAAACTCTGTGGTTCTTTGTGCGTCCTCTGCGGTTCTCTGTGTAAATGATTTAAGACTACAAACTAAGGAACACAGAGATTATTTTACTCTTCTCAATTTTACCAATGATGGTTTCTCGCTGTTATAAACTTTTTTAATTCCGTCGCCGAGAGCTTTTTCGATATCTCGGATATCTTTTACTAATCTCGACATACCAACCATTTCAACGGATGCCGCTTGATCTGTTCCCCACATCGCACGATCTAAAGTAATATGCCGTTCAACAAATTTTGCACCTAATGCAACAGCAGCCAAAGTCGGTGCAAGTCCGGTTTCATGTCCCGAATAACCAATCGGTATATCGCTGTATCGATTTTTGAAAGTACTAACGACTTTAATGTTAAGTTCTTCCAAATTACATGGATAAGAAGAAGTTGATTGAGCGAGCATTAAGTTATCTGTTCCAATAATTGTAATTGCCTTATCAATTTCTTCTAAAGTTGACATACCCGTTGACAACATCATTGGTCTTCCGGTTGACTTAACTTTTTTAAGCAGATAATTATCCGTTAATGAAGCGGAAGCCAATTTATAACAAACCGGATCAAATCTTTCTAAAAAGTTGACTGCTTCTTCGTCCCATGATGATGCAAACCAATGAATATTTTTCTCTTTACAGTATTTATCAATGATCGCGTATTCTTTTTCTTTGAACTCAATTTTATGACGGTATTCAATGTACGTCATTCTTCCCCAAGGAGTATCACGTTCAATATACCATTGATCCGAAGGGACACATAATTCGGGTGTCCTTTTTTGAAATTTAACTGCATCACAACCGGCTGCAGCCGCACCATCGATTAATTTTTTAGCAATCTCAATCGATCCGTTATGATTAATTCCTATTTCACCAATAATGTAAACCGGTTCGCCCTCACCAACGTAACGGTTACCGACTTTTACTTTTGCCATTAATTTTGATCCTCATTTTTATTCAAGTTGGCTTCGATAATCATTTCCGCAAAATCACGAAATGCACCATGCCCGCCTTTGCTTTCAACAATTATATCTGCAAGCTCTTTTGCGAATCTTGTTGCATCGGAAGGACATGCGGTTAAACCGACAATTTTCATTATTTCAATATCGTTTGTATCATCACCGATGAATGCAATTTCGTCTAATTGTAAATTCAGTCGTTCACAAATTTCTTTTACGCAAGAGACTTTATCTTTAATACCAAGATGTACTTCGGTAATATTTAACTTTGCTGCACGACTTGTTACAATTCCGCTGTTCTCTCCGGTTACAATTCCCGTTTCGATGTTGCAGAATTTTCTTAATCGTTCTGTTCCCATTCCATCACGGATTGAAAAACGCTTCATCTCTTCACCGTTTGCGGTATAGTAAGTTCCAGTATCTGTTAAAACACCATCGCAATCGGTTAAGACTAATTTAATTTTGCGTGCTTTTTCTAGTGTGTTAATTTTCATAGCATCCTTAATTGTTATCCGACTCCTTCTAGATGAAAAAGAGTTGAATTATTTCACTTTACGTGAGTATTTAGATTTCACACCATACTTTTTTCTGATGCTTTCTAAATCTTCTTTTTGTTTTTGTGGATTCTTTTCATACTCACGAGATAACTTTTCGCGAATCTCTCTCATCATTTTGACAGCGTCAAATTTCTTGACTTTAGCTTTGCTCATTTTCAACAACCTCTCTTGGTGAACGGATTTCCAATAAAGGATATCCGTTCTTTAAATTGATTGAATTATACAATTTAATTCGCCTTAAGTTAACAATATGCTTAAAGTTCCAGCTTACTAAAACATCAACTTTGTTTACCGTAGCAATTGCAATATGTTGTGCATCTAATAAAAAATTCGGGCTGATTGCCTGTTCACTAATGTATTTATTTGCAAGAGCTTTAGAAGCATGATCCAATCTAAATATTTTTATGTGTTTTCTAGAAACTTCTGTATAAGTATCTTGAACTTTTTTCGGTGCTCGTTCCAATTCTTGCAAAGTAACCTCAGATACAGCGGCAATTTTATTCCCTAAAATAAATTCTTCAATTAACTTAGATGAATAAGAACTAAATTCTTCATCAAATACACCACCCAAAACAGAAGTGTCTATATAATAAATTTGTATCACTATAATATCCTCTTGTTAATTTCTGATTTATTAAATGGATACACAATAATTAAATCATCACTACCACGCCGTCCACCCACCATCAACAACAAGGTTAGCGCCGGTCATATAGCTCGAAGCATCGCTTGCTAAGAAAATTAGCGCTCCTTTGTAGTCGGTTGGTTTTGCCATTCTGTTTAACATTGTTCGTTTAGAATACTGTTCAATAAAAAATTCATCTTGGTTATTTTCAACTCCGCCGGGAGTTAATGTATTTACTCTTACATTATCTTTTCCCCAATAAGCGGCGAGATAACGAGTGAACATTATCACTCCACCTTTTGTTGCCGAATAAGCCGGAGGTTTGAAGAAATCCTGTGTTCCGTCTTTCTTAATATATAATGATTGATCGGGAGCGGTCATACCGTAAGTCGATGCAATGTTAATTATGCTGCCCGATTTCTGCTTTGCCATTTCTGTCCCGAAAACTTGTGAACAGAGAAACACTCCGGTTAAATTTACGTCAACCGATTTCTGCCAAAGTTCTAAAGGATAATTTTCAAACTTGCTCTGTTCGCTTGCAGCTTTAGGATTTTCAAACATATCATTAATTGCTGCATTGTTTACTAGTATATCGATGTGTCCAAACTTTTCTAAAATTTTATCCCGTGCAGAAATTAATGAATCTTTGTTTGTTACATCAATCTTAATACCGATTGATTCGGTTTCCAAAGTACTTGCAAATTCTTCACATTTTTTATCATCGATATCGGTGACAATTACATTTGCACCGGCTTCGGATAAAGCTTTGCAATGTTCCTTTCCGATTAGTCCGAGTGCACCGGTTATAATTGCAGTCTTATTTTTTAGTGAAAAAATTTCCATAGACACGAATTTCACGAATTACACTAATTATAGAATTACTCTTTTGTATTTTAAAGAATCTTCTCCGAAATTTACTAATAAACCTAATTTCATTTTAGATGCTGCAAGATAATTCAATGTTTGTTTTATATTTGAATTAGATAATGATTCAATTGCTTTTGCTTCCAAAATTATTTTATCATAAATAACAAAATCCGCATTGTATTGACGTGGAAGCTGAAAATTTTTATAAGTCAACTCAAATTTCTTTTCTCTTTCAAAAGGGATGTTGTTTAATTTAAATTCAATCTCTAATGCATCTTTATATACTACTTCATTAAACCCCTTGCCTAATATTTTATGTACTTCCATACAGCATCCAACAATGGTATAAGCTTCATCTTTATATAACAACTCTTTCATCAATTAATATCTCATTCGTGTAATTCGTGAAATTAGTGTCTTGGTTTCATGTTAAAGTTGTCTGTCTTGCGAAAAACAGGTTGCACCGGTTTACCTCTTAACAATTCTTTTGCATTATTTTCTTCAACAGCTTTTTTCAATATTGGTAAAACTTGTTCATAAGCTTTTAATGTATATTCAATATCTTCATCAGTATGAGAGAATGACATATTATGAAATCCACCCCAAAGTACGCCACGCTTAATCATTTCCTGCTGAACAAGTGATTTTAATATCAACGGATCTCCGGCTTTTGAATCAAACGAAATTATTGAACGCCAATTATAACCACTTGCTTTAGTATAATCCATTCCTAGATTTTCAGCAATTTTGTTATAACCTTCTTTTAACTTTGCTCCTTGTTTATCAAGATATACCTGAACATCTTTCTCTTTCATTTCCGCAATTGTTGCTTTAACTGCCGCAAGTGATAATGCCTCACCTCCAAAAGTTGTGTAGAAGAAAATATCTTCATCGGCTAACTGCATGATTTCTTTTTTACCAGTTAGAATTGAAATCGGCATACCATTGGCAACAGCTTTAGAATAAGTTGCAAGATCCGGAGTGATACCAAAATACTCTTGTGCACCGCCGAGTGCCATTCTAAATCCTGTCCACATTTCGTCAAAGATAAGTACAATATTATTTTCTTTACATAGATCGGCAACTTTATGTAAGAAGTTATCTTTTGGTTCTTGAAAAACAACCGGTTCTAAAATTACCGCTGCAACATCATCATCGATTGAGTCTTTTAGTGAATCGATATTATTATAATCAAATGTGTAAGTAATTGCTTGAACTGCTTCGGGAATTCCGTGGTTGCGTGCGGTGACTGAAACATACCAATCATGCCAGCCATGATAACCGCAGCATAAAATTTTATTTTTACCTGTGTAAGCTCTTGCAAGTCTGACGGCTGCACTCGTAACATCCGCACCGGTTTTACTGTAACGAACCATTTCTGCATTCGGAATTATATTACGAATAATTTCTGCAACTTCAACTTCCAAAGGATGAACGAGAGAAAATGTAATTCCGTCTTTCAATTGTTTTTTTACTGCTTCATCAACTTTATCGTATGCATAACCGAGCGAGAGGGGACCGATACCCATATTATAATCGATGTATTCATTTCCGTCAACATCCCAAACATGTGAACCTTTACCTTTAACTAAATATTTCGGTGCCATTCCGTTTACATATTGTGTCGGACCTTTTGCGAGTGTCTGCGTATTCGAAGGAATCAATCCAAGTGATCGTTTGTAAAGTTCTTCTGATTTTTCAATTATGGGGTAGTCATTGTTTAAGTCAATTTTGTTGGGCATAAAGTTAAACTCCTTTGCAAGCAATTTTATAAATCAAGAAACTGTCTATCATTGTCATTCCGATCGAACCGTATTTTGGTGAGAGAGGAATCTCAATTAAAACAAAACAATATTTTAAATTTAGTTGGGTTGAGATTCTTCACTCCACTTCGTTACGTTCTGAATGACAGTCTCATTTGTTTACGGCTTTAATTTATTAATTATTTTCTCGGCAATTTGCTTTGCTGTGAATCCCTCATATTCAAGAACATCATTTAGTAACGCCGGTTTGAACCATTTATCCATTAACGCAATCGGAAGGACGTCGGCTGTCTGTTTATTTTTTAATAATAACTCAGACAAGATAGAAAACAAACCTCCGGTAATAAAGTGATCTTCTAATGTGACTAATAGTTTAGAATCGTTTGCAGCATTCAATACTGCATCTTCGTCAATTGGTTTTGGTGTTCGAAGATTAATCAATCTTACGTTATAACCTTTTTCTTCAAGTAATTCTTTTGCTTGGTATGCTTGATTAAACAGAAAACCGTAAGTTAAAATTGCAATGTCTTTTCCATCACCAAAAATTTCTGCTTTACCGATTTTAAAATCTTCATGTTCAACCAATGGTTTTTGATTGTTATATCTAATATAAAACGGGGATTCATCGGCAAAGACTTTTGGTAATCCTTTCAACATATCGTCTTCATCTGCGGGACAAAATATTTTCATATTAGGAATTCCGCGCATCAGAGAAATATCTTCAATTGCTTGATGTGTTGGTCCGTTCGCATCAGATAAAAATCCTGGAACAGCTCCAACAATTTTAACAGGTAAGTTACCGATTCCGACATCTGTACGAATAAACTCAAATGCACGCATTGTTAAAAATGTTGCAAGTGCATGTACAATCGGGATTCTATCGCGCAATGCCATTCCGGCAGCAACTCCAACCATTGTTTGTTCCGTAATTCCTGTATCTAAAAATTGATTCTCAATTTTTGACGGTAATGTTCTAATCGCCGCTCTATTTTCAGCAGTGATAATAATGTATCGTTGATCATTTGTAGCTAATTGATGTAATAAATCTTCGTAGTTCATTAGCGCACCGTCAATGTTTCTGATGTAAGTTCAGCTTTTGCAACACCGTGTAGTTCTTTTAATAGTGCTTCTACTTCTTCATCTTTAAAATTTACAAACCATCTATCTGCACGTTTTTCAATGCTCGGTAAACCTTTACCTCGAATTGTATCGGCAATTATTACAGAAACATTATTTTTATCAAAGGGGAATGAAGAGAATGCATTCTCCATCTCTTCAAAATCGTGACCGTTAATTCTTTTAACCGAACATCCGAATGCTTCGAACTTTTTCTCAAGCGGTTCAAGCGGAATTAAATCTTCTGTACGCATATTAGCTTGAAATGCATTTCTATCAACTACAATACATAAGTTATCAACTTTATGAGCTGATGCAACTAAAAGAGCCTCCCAATTAGAACCCTCGTTAAGTTCACCGTCACCAACAATCGTAACTACCTTGTTAGTCTGTTTTTGAAGTTTGCAATCAATAGCAACACCGAGAGAAACTGAAAGTAAATGTCCCAAAGAACCGGAATGGAATTCAATACCGGGAATATTTCTATTGGGATGCCAGTAAATATTATCATTTGTTTTAAGATGATTTTTTAATCTATCCTTTTCCATCCAACCTAATTCAACAAATGTTCCGTAAAGTGCCGGAACGTCATGTCCTTTTGAAAGGAAAAGATAATCACGATTCGGATCTTGTAAATTATCTTTTGTTGTGTTAAGAAATTTGTTGTAGAGATAAACAGTAAGATCGGCACAGCTCAGTGATGCACCAATAAAGCATCCTCCGTTGCCGGACATTCGAATAATATGTTCTCTAACTCGTAAAGCCTGATCTTGTAATTTCTTTAGTTCATCCTTAGTCATTGTTTTTGAATTCTCTCTTCTGCTTGTATTCATTAATGTTTTTTAATTCATCAAGATGATTTTCATACCAATATTTACCGAGATGCTTTTCATTTATTCTATAAATATAAGGTTTTTCTTTCAGCAGATTTAGAATATCATTTATTCCGAAGTTGGGATTAATATCAAACAATTTTTCATACACAGTCTTGATAAATAAATAATCTTCTTCATAATCAATCGTCCAGCGGTGAGTTGTTGAATAATCCAATCCGGTTTCCCATTCAACATTACCTATTCTGAATTTATCCTTATTTTCCCAGATGTATGGAGTTGTATGTTCACGTTCAAAATCTTTTGCTGCTTCCATCCAGGCAGTTTTTAATGTTTTAAATGACATTATTTCTACATCATTCCCATCGGGGTAAGTTGCCGGATGAAGATTGCTCACATAATCATATTTATCAATGTTTTCAAGAAAATGTTGAATCACTGTATCAATTGCAGCCGGATCTATTAATGGGCAATCGGAAGGAATTTTTACAACTGCATCAGCATCGAATAGTTTTGCAACTTGGTAATGTCTATCAAGTAAATCATGTGAACTGCCTCTGTAAAATTCTAAATTATTTTCTTTGCAAAGTTTTTCTATCGGGTCATCTTCTTTGTCTGCTGAGGTTGCGACAACAATAGATTTGGCATACTTAGAAGTTTTAACTCTTTCCAACATTCTCAATAGTAGAGGTTTACCTTTTATGGAGAGTAGAATTTTATTCGGTAAACGCGAAGAACTTGTTCTTGCTTGTACGACTGTTACAATATTAATTTCTTTCATAACACATCATTAACTTAATGAGAAAGAACTTGTTTTAATTCAAACTCATCGTGGATTTCTTTTTCATTTTTTGCCGGTTCTTCAATTAAACATCTTCCAAGTCTTGCAATTCTTTCGGCAGATGTTCCGCCATTTTGAATCGGTGCTAATTTTGTTAATTCTTCTTCGGATAAATCCGAGTAAACTTTTTTGCCAAGCACTTTAGCAACGAGAACAACAGAGGAATATCGAGTTAATAAAATCTCACAATTGGCAATCATATCATTTGTGTTGCCGTTTGTAAATATCAAAGCACCGGGCGCGTATTTGTTAATTTCTTTTGTTGCTCGATTAACATTTTCATTCGGGTGCAGTTTGAAGATTATCTGCCTACCATCTGCAATTTCAACAGCACGCTTTATAAACTTTTTCCGGTTTTCATACTTCAATGTTTCGCGCATGTCGGAAGTAGCAACCAGCAAATAATTTTTATGGGGGAAATCATTATCAAGATATTGATGAACACTATCAAAATTTGGTATCCCGGTAACGATTAGTTTTGACGGATCGGCACCTTTACGAATGAACAATTCCCGGTAACCTTCCGAAGCAATACAAAAATATGTGTAAAGATTAGACATGCCGGTTGTTGATGTACTTGCAGACCATCGCGGTAAGTGTAAATATTTTACAAGATAATAAGGAAAAGTTTCAGGATCGGTCATTCCTTCCTGAATGAGAAGAATTTTTTTCTTTCTAATATTTTTAGGAACTATTAAATCCGAGCAAGTAAAAACAAGTTGATAATCGTCGTTATACTTTTCGCCTCTGTAATCAACCTGTAAATTGTGTGTTTTGAAGTAGTCTAAAGTCTGTCTTCTAAAATTTCCGTTGCCGACAATTGTATAATCGATTAAACGGAGTTTAGCATACAGTTTGACAAAATCATCAGCATAATAAGGAGTAAACCAGCAATCATAGTCATCTGTTAAATTACTTGCTATTTGGTGCATGATTGTTGTCTGGTTAAGCGAACCGCATATAAAAAGTATTTTTTCCTTTTTCATAACTCTCAATTTTTTTTCTACAAAATTCCGTAAAAAGAATAAGCTTAGTATTACGAGGTTGTTAAGAATATATTAATAAATTGTTACTTGTTAAATCCTAAAAATGATAATGATTTTTTAACATAATGGTGATTATTAATTAACATCACTTGAGTATGTTCGTAAACAAAAACGACATAGCTTATGCGGATTGCTCATATTTCAGACATCCATCTTAATTCGGATCTAAGAAAAAATAATATTGGTAAAACTAAAAAGTTAATAAATCTCGCCCTTGAGATTGGTTTCGATCATCTAGTAATTACCGGTGATATTTCTGATAATTCAAATAAAAAGGACTTTGTTATCTTTCGTAAAATACTAAAAACTTTTGACTTACTCGACAGCAGAAAGACCTCTATTGTAATCGGAAATCATGATATCTTTGGCGGAGTCCAAACAGTAAATGACGTATTAAATTTTCCTTCTAAATGTTTAAAGACAGATTTTCATGAGAAAGTTCGTCAATTCGGCGTATACTTTGCGGAGCTTTTTGAGAATTGTTCATTCTCTAGAAAGGATTTATTATTTCCGTATTCAAAATATGTTAATGATGTTCAACTAATCGGAATCAATACAATTGATTTCTATTCCAGAATAAAAAATCCATTCGCATCAAATGGAAAAATCTATCGCGATCAATTTAATGCAATTAAAACTTTGCTTTCACAAACGGATGAAAAAATCGCACACAAAGTAGTTTTGTCCCATCATCATTTTTATAAAAACACCGAAGAGGCAACGAGTTCTAATCCTTATTGGAAAAAAATTGAATGCTATACTCTAAAACTACGTGGAAAGAAAAAGTTGATTAACATGTTTTCTGAAAATAAAGTAAAATTAGTTCTTCATGGTCACAGTCATGAAATTCGTGAATATTATAGAAAAGGTATTAAGTTTATTAATGCCGGCGGATCACTGGATAACTCTTTTTCTGAGGCATCATCAATTCTAATAATAGATACAGATAAAAATTATGAAACAGAAGTTTATCGACTGGAGAATAATTTGATTTATGGAAATTCACTTCTAAGTTCCGAATTACTTGTACCCTCCCATGTAGCTTAAAATACATTCGGTCTTCTTTTTCTCATATACTAAATCCATTTTTCAATAATGAAAAAATTCTCTATTTATTTTTAGATTTTACTCAAAAAACATGGTTTTTGAGTTCAAAAGAACATAAAATCAGTGCTAAAACTGAGTATCATCTGGCATAGTATATGCAATTGAAATTAATCAATCAAAAAATGAAAAAAGAATGAAACTATTTACATCAACCAAAACATTTCAAGGCGGAGTTCACCCGGCTGAATATAAAGAACTCAGTGAAAATTTATCATTTGAAATAATGCCGAATCCTAAGCAGGTAATACTTCCTTTAGTCCAGCATATAGGTAAACCTTCAAATCCATTAGTTAAAAAAGGAGATGATGTAAAAGCCGGTCAAATAATAGCCGAAGCAGACGGGTTTATATCTGTTCCTATTCATAGTTCGGTTTCGGGTAAAGTAAAAAAAATATCAACCGAAATTACACCTTCGGGTTTTCCAAAAGATTCGATAATAATTGACGCAGCTGATTCAAACGAAATAGAATTAAAGGAACCGCTCAATCCTGAAAACGTAACGTCGGAAGAAATTCAACAAAGGGTTAAATGGGCTGGTATTGTAGGGCAAGGTGGAGCAGCGTTCCCGACATTTGTAAAAATTACTCCCCAGCCAAATCAAAAAATTGAAGCAGTTATTCTTAACGGATGCGAATGCGAACCTTACTTAACACGTGATTATAGATTTATGATTGAAAGAACCGAGGAGGTAATTGAAGGATTGAGACTTATAATGAAATCACTCGGTGTCGGAAGAGGTTATATTGGAATTGAAGACAACAAACCGAAAGCGATTAAAAAATTAAAAGAAGCTGCAGCAAAATACGATAATATCGAAGTGGAAGTATTGGAAACAAAATATCCGCAAGGTGCGGAAAAAATGTTAATAAAAGCAATATTAAATCGTGAAGTACCCCCCGGTAAACTTCCTCTTGATGTCGGTGCGGTTATTCAAAATATAGGGACAGCCTTAGCTATTTATGATGCTGTTGTAAAAGGAGAACCGCAAATTACTGCTGCTTTAACTGTTAGCGGTAACGGAATTAAAGAACCTAAAAATTTGATAGTGCGGGTTGGGACTCCGGTTGCCGATGTTATCGAATACTGCGGAGGAATTACCGAAGATGCTTCAAAAGTTGTAATAGGTGGTCCTATGATGGGAGTTGCACAATTTGATTTTTCAGCTCCGGTTACCAAAGCTACTTCCGGAATTTTGATATTAACAAAAGCCGAAGAAAATTTGCATGAAGAAACAACATGTTTGAGATGCGGAAAATGTATTGAAGTTTGTCCGATTGGATTAATACCGACAAAACTTTCCCGGTTTTCACAACTTGATAGGCTTGAAGATGCCGAAGCATATAATATTACGGTTTGTATGGAATGTGGAACTTGCACATTTACTTGTCCGGCAAACATTCCGCTTGTTCAATGGATACGATTAGGTAAACAAAGAGTTTTAGCAATGCAGAAAGAACGAAAATCTGCATAGTTCAAGCGATATATGTTATTCCGGTCTTGAACCGGAAGTCCTGTTTAATTTATTGAACTGTATTAATCAGGTCTGAATTAAAAGCGATTAAGATTAAGATTATGATTATGAATAAGAGAAAGAATCAGATTACTGGAAAAATAAATGACTACTACAACTACTGATAATCCTGTTTACAAATTAGAACTCGCAAGTTCACCGCACCTGCATTCACGATGGAATACCAAACAAGCTATGTGGCTTGTTGTTTTGGCATTGCTTCCTGCAGTAATTTCTGCGGTGATCTTTTTCGGTTTTTATCAATTATTAATAATTGCAGTTGCAATTGGCTTTGCGGTAGGTACCGAAGCTGTAATTAAGAAGATTCGTAATCAGAAAGTTACAATTACCGACGGAAGCGGAATTATTACAGGGTTGCTTCTTGCATTAATTTTACCACCGAATTTCAATTTGGCTTTTACAGCACTCGGCTCTATTGTTGCTATTGGTTTAGGTAAAGAAATTTTCGGCGGACTTGGTTTTAATATTTTCAATCCCGCTTTAGTCGGAAGAGCTTTTCTTCAAGCTGCATTTCCCGTACCTATGACAACTTGGACAAAACCGAATTTTACCGAAGTTGATTCAATAACTACTGCTACTCCTCTTTCAGCTTTTAAGTTTGATTCCGTAGCAACTGAGTTATCCACAATGTTTATCGGAAATATCGGCGGATCAATCGGTGAAACTTCTGCAATAGCAATTTTACTCGGTGGGTTATTTTTAATATTTGCCGGCGTTGTGAATTACCGTGTTCCTGCTGCAATGGTTATTGGGGCTGTTATTTTTGGCGGTGTATTTTGGATAATTGACCCTACTTCATATCCTAATCCTTTGTTTCATATAACAGCGGGCGGATTCTTATTCGGTGCTCTGTTTATGGCAACCGATTGGGTTACTTCCCCAATGACTTTAAAAGGAATGTGGATATTCGGTTTAGGTATTTCTCTTGTATTAATAATTATAAGATTATTCGGAGGTCTGCCTGAAGGCGTTATGTATGCAATTTTATTTATGAATGCTTTTGTTCCTTTGATAAATAGATATACAAGACCGAGAGTATTTGGTGAGGTGAAATGAAAACAGTAATTAAAATGTTGATCACTCTCTCTTTAATCGGTGTTGTTTCCGGAGCTTTGCTATCTCAAATAAGCGGGTGGGCTGCTCCTAAAATTGAAATGCATCGTAAAGCCGCAACAGAAAAAGCAATCTTTATGGTTCAACCAACCGGAAAAGATTATGAAAAAGTTAATGCAATTGATTTTGAACTCTATAAAGTTTTTGATGAAAATAATAATGTAATAGGCTATGCAATGCCTTATGAGGGAAACGGTTTTCAAGGGAAGATTAGAGTTATGGTTGGTGTTAAAGAAAATTTAAATCAACTTGTTGGATTGGAAGTACTTGAACAAATTGAAACACCCGGTTTGGGTACAAAAGTCACCGAAGAACCATTCACTAAACAATTTATTGATTTAATTGCTCAGCCCAAAATTGACTGGATAAAAGGAGCCCCGGCTTCAAAGGAAAATGAAATTCAAGCGATTACAGGAGCAACAATTTCTTCGGTCGCAATTGTAGATATTATTAATGCGGGACTGCAAAAGCTTCGCTCTGTTAAAGAGGAAGGTAAATTATGAAAAAACAATTGACGCTAAGCAAAGAATACTTAAAAGGATTGTGGGACCAAAACCCGGTATTTAAACAAGCTCTTGGGCTGTGTCCGGTACTTGCTGTTACTGTTTCTGCTATTAACGGTATTGCAATGGCGCTTGCTACTACTTTTGTTTTAACATCGGCAAGTTTGATTATTTCATCAATCAGAAAATTGATACCTACGCAGGTTAGAATTGCAGCCTACATTTTAATCATTGCAACATTTGTTACAATTGTTGACCTGGTGATGAAAGCCCAATTTCCCGAATTAAGTAAAGCACTTGGACCTTATATTCCGCTTATTGTAGTTAACTGCTTAATCTTAGGTAGACAGGAAGCTTTTTCTTCGAAGAATACTGTTGGTCGTTCTTTACTCGATTCTTTAGGCATGGGAACCGGGTTTTTAATTGCTCTTTTTGTTTTAGGCGGATTAAGAGAAATTTTTGGAACCGGTACTTTACTTGGTTTTCAAGTTATGCCTGATTTTTATGAACCTTGGTTGGTAATGATTTTACCGGCAGGCGCATTTCTTACTTTAGGATTGCTATTCGGTGCAGCAAATTCTTATCTGCAAAAGAAAGAACAAGATGAGAAAAATTATCTCATCGAAAAATATTTAAAGGCAAAGAAAGAAGCAGATGAAATGGGAGGACAAGCAAAATGGAACTAATACTTATTTTCTTTTCTGCTGCGATTGTTAATAATTTTGTCCTTGCATACTTCCTTGGGATTTGTCCGTTTATCGGCGTATCAGGTAAAATTACTTCGGCATTTTCAATGGGAATGGCAACAACTTTTGTAATGACAATTACGGCTATTGTAACCTGGCTGATTTATCATCTCTTGCTTGTTCCGTTTCAATTAGAATTTCTTCAGTATGTTTCTTTTATATTGGTGATAGCATCACTTGTTCAGTTTGTTGAAATGTTTGTTAAAAAAGTAAGTCAGCCTTTATATAGAGCGCTTGGAATATTTCTTCCGTTAATTACAACAAATTGTGCGATTCTTGGTTTAGCTCTATTTATGGTTCTTAAAGATTATTCATTTATCCAAGGTGTTGTATACGGTGTCGGTGCAGGCGCAGGTTTTACCTTGGCAATTACTGTTATGGCTGGAATTAGAGAAGAACTTGATTTAGCAGATGTTCCTAAGCCTTTCAAAGGTGTACCGATTACTTTAATTGTAGCGGGTTTACTGGCTTTAGCTTTTATGGGATTTTCAGGTTTAATTTCAATTTAGTATCAAGTATCAAGAAATAAAGGATGAGAAATAAATTTATATACATATTACTTTTAATTTTTCTATTTGGTTGTTCCTCTCAACAAGATAGAATAAAAAGAACAACTATTTCAATGGGAACCACTATTGAAATTCAAGTTATTCATAATAATAATCAAGTTGCCAATGAAGCAATTAATTCCGCGTTTGAAGAAGTTGAAAGGATAAACCGAAAATATTCTACATACATTGATAGTAATTATATCTGGGTTATAAATAATTCCGGGGTAAGTGAACTAAAAGTAGATGACGAAACTTTTTACTTGCTTCAAAAATGTAATGAATTTTACGAAGCAACCAACGGAGGCTTTGATGCGGCAATCGGTACTTATATTGACATTTTAGGATTTGAAACCGATAACCCTGATGAACCGACAATTACGGAAATCCAATCCGCACTTGAAAAAGTGGGTTGGAAGCATATTGAACTTTTAGAGAATAATCTTATAAGAAAAATCAAACCGGTTAAAATCAATTTCGGTGCGATTGCAAAAGGATATGCAGTTGACCGGATGGCAGAAATATTAAGGAATAACGGGATTAAAAAGTTCTTAATAAATGCCGGGGGTGAATTAATTGGTGAAGGAAATGATTGGACAATTGGTATTCAGCATCCCCGGAAAAAGAATGAATTACTCGGGAAAGTAATCCTTAATAATATTTCAGTTGCAACATCCGGAGATTATGAACAATTTTTTGAAAAGAAAAATAAAAGATTTCACCACATCATTAATCCGAAAACCGGACTTCCATCTTTGGAAACTCAAGCGGTTACTATCATTTCAGAGAAGAACGTTGATGCAGATGCTCTGGCTACAGGGGTGTTTGTAATTGGACCGGTGGAAGGACTAAAAATAATTGAGAGTTTAAAAAATGTTGAAGGATTGATCGTCGACAGCAGTGGAACAATAATTAAATCTTCCGGCTTCGATCAATATTTTAGGAGGTAATATTTATGGATGCTACTTTATTAATTGCTATAGCTACAATGGGCGGACTCGGTTTTATATTTGCAGGCGGACTTGCAATTGCGGATAAAAAACTTAGAGTTTTTGAAGATCCTAAAATTGCTCAGATTAATGAATTACTACCGGGTGCAAACTGCGGCGGCTGCGGATATGCGGGTTGTTATGATTTTGCAGTAAACGTAGTATCCGGGAAAGCACTTGTCACGGGATGCCCTGTAGGCGGTGAAGATTGCGCACATGATATTGCTGCTGTAATGGGTGTTGATGCCGGGGCAAGAATAAAAATGTTACCGAGAATTTTATGCAGAGGCGGCAACAGTGAAGCCGTTAAAAAAATGGTAGAGTACTACGGTCCGTTAAGCTGTTCTGCTATGGCAATCGTATCCGGCGGAGATAAACAGTGTTATTACGGATGTTTAGGTGGCGGTGATTGTGTTGAAGCTTGTCCGTTCAACGCAATGGTAATGAATGAAAATGGATTACCTGAAGTAATTGAAGAATTATGTACCGGTTGCGGTAATTGTGTTAAAGCTTGTCCGCGGAATATTATTGAAATGCATCCGGCTGATAGACAAGTATTTGTTTTTTGCAAAAATCAAGATGACCCGAAAAAAGCAAAAGAAGTATGTTCCGTTTCTTGTATGGGCTGCGGTATTTGTGCACGTAAATCCGATGGCGGAGTTGTAATGGATAATAATCTTGCGGTAATTAATTATGCTCAATTTGATTCGAGTAAAATACCCTTTGATAAATGCAAAACCGGAGCTATTGGCTATTTAAATAAAAATGAAAAAGTTGTTATTGAAGTCCCGGTTGGTGAAAGCACAAGTATGGAAAAAGAATTAGCTTAGTTAATAATTATGCAATGTAAATGAAACCTTCGAGCCCGCCTGTCTGCGGACTGGGTCGCAAAGCGAGTGATCTCGAAGGAAGGTTACTTTGAAATTATGGATAATGAAAAAATCATAGAAAAAGGAATTGTTCTTTCCTCCGGTGATGGTCATGCAGAAATTGCATTGATAGAAACCGGAAGTTGTGAAGAATGTTCCGCAAAAATTTTCTGTAAACCATCCGGGAATAAAGATACAAAGATAATTGAAGCAGCCGATCCGTATGGTGTTAAAGTCGGTGATGAAGTTCAAATTGAAATTGCCGGTGAGGAAATTTTAAAAGCGTCATTTACTCTTTATGGTATGCCGCTTATACTTATTATTATAGGAATTGTTTTTGGTATGAGTATTTTTAGCGCCACTGCATTTCCGGAACTTTTTTCTTTTCTTTTTAGTATTGGGATAACGGCTCTATACTTCAGCAGTATCTTACTTATCAATAAAATCAAACATAACAAACCTAGGTTACCTCAAATTACTTTTGTGAAACGTCTGTAAATTTTTTTAATGGAACACCTACAGTGATCTGTTTTATTTTTTTCTACAATAATGAAACGGCTATGCCGTTTTTTAGAATGAAATATTTTCTTATTTCAGTTGATTAATCAAAAGTAACTAATTATTTTACCTAAAAAGTTGGTTGGCAATGCCGGAAATTAGTAGGTTTTATGGAATAATAATTAGAATGTTTTTTGCTGAACACGATCCACCACACTTTCACGCAAAATATGACGAATATAGTGCTCAAATTAGTATAGAATCCGGTAAAATCTTAAACGGTTCATTACCGGCTAGAGCCGAAAAATTAATATATAATTGGGTTGAAGAACATAGAGTGGAACTTTTTGAAAACTGGGCTTTATGTAAGAGTAACAAACAACCAAGAAAAATTGAACCGTTGAGGTAAAAATGACTAATTTAATTTCTGCTGCATATATAGGTGATTTTCAAATTTTATTGATTTATGAAAATGAAAAACCAAGGATATTTGATTTCCATACATTTTTAGAAAAAGATTTAGGCGAGTTTAACGATTTGAAAGATGAATCGGTTTTTAAGCAGTTTAAAGTATTAGATGGATGGAATACGTTAGAATGGGCAAACGGATATGATATCTCACCCGAAACATTATACGAAAAAAGTAAACCCGCTGAAGTGAGCAAAGTAAAGTGATTTAGGAAAATTGAGATTGATGTTTCCTTCGTTTGTTTAAGCAATTTCATACATACCCAGCCAAGATTACCTCAAATTACTTTTGTGAAACGTTTGTAAATTCTTTTAATGGAACACCTACTGTGTTCTGTTTTCTTTTTTTCTACAATAATGAAACGGCTACGCAGTTTTAATAAAGAAACTTTTTGGGAAAGAAGTTCGTAGGACTTCCATTATTGTAGAAATTAAATTCCCTAATAATTTCAAAGCTCTGTAGGAGCTTAATTATAACTTTTTACGTATTTTTATATATAATAATAGCATTTTGAAAAAATTATATGTGTTATGAATGTAAATAGCAGCAATAGAAAATTTAGAGTTGTTGACGTAAGAACACCAGACGAAGTGATCTGGAAAGAATTCTGGGCAGATAAAACTCCAGAAGAAAAACTCAATATTACAGAGGAAATAATAAGAGGGAAGGTTGCTCCACCCCGACTTCAAAGAGTTTATAGAGTTTTGAAAAGAGATCAAACTTAATTGTCCGCAAGATAAAGCAGATGTTGCAGCACTGATGAGTACTTAAGTTTCCATTCACTGAAACCACTACACCGTTTTTACTTTGGTTGTAAATGTTTTTTTAATTTTGGAAGAAAAGCATTAATCAATATGCAAAACAAACTAATCATATACGGCGCATACGGTTATTCTGCAAAATTAATTCTGGAGAACCTTGCAAAGAAAGAAATCAAACCGATGTTGGCGGGGAGGGATGAATACAAACTTCGCAAAGTTTCAAATCAATTTGATTGTGATTATGTAGTGTTTGATTTAGAAAACGAAGATGTAATCAAAAAGAATTTGGAAGATTACCACACACTGCTTAATTGTGCCGGACCGTTTAAATTCACAGCAGAAAAATTAATTCGAGCTTGTTTTGAAACTCAAACAAACTATCTCGACATAACCGGTGAAATTCCCGTACTCGAAAAAGCTTGGGAATATGATGAACAAGCTAAAGAGAAAGAAATTACTATTTTGCCGGCTGTAGGATTTGATGTAATTCCAACCGATTGTCTCGCTGCAAAATTAAAAATGAATATGCCGGATGCAGTTTCGCTTAAACTCGGATTTGAAGGTAAGGGTGCAAAAATGTCGCGGGGTACAAATCTAACAACTCTCGAAATGATTAACGATAGTGGAAAGATCAGAAAAAACGGTGAAATTGTTCCGGTTAATATTGGTGATTTAACATATGAAATAAAAAACGATAAAATAGAATTTCAAGGAATTGCAATTCCCTGGGGTGATGTTTCTACTGCATATCATTCAACCGGTATTCCGAACATAGCGGTTTATTTTGGTTTGCCAAAAATTGCATTTGCATCAAGAAGGTTGTTGACTGTTGGTAAAGATTTACTCGGTATAAATCTTATCAAGGATTTTTTAAAGAAACAAATTTCCGAAAGGATGAGTGGGCCGACAGAATATGAGCGTCAAAAAGCATCGATGATCGTCTGGGGTGAAGTTGAAAATATAAAAGGTGAAAAACTTTTTGAAGCATACCGTTTTATTGAAGGTTATGAATTAACGGGAAGAGGAGCTGCAGAAGCGGTTATAAAGGTCATTAATAACGAAGTTAATTTCGGAACACAAACACCTTCACTTGCATTCGGTTATTCTTTTATGGATCAATTTATAATTGAGAAAATTGTTGAAATGAAAATGAGTTGATATACTCTGAGTCCCAAAGTATTTACACAAAAAGCCGCAGAGAAAAAACAGAGAACCACAGAGGATAAAAGATTTTTAAAACTTTGCGACTTTCTTTTACTAATGGTTGCATTGTCTAATTGTCACATTGTTAATTCGCCAATTCGGTAATCCGCAAAATCCGTAAATTGTTAACCGCTTATTCCAATCAACCAATCAATTCATTCACCCACTATTCCATTATTCCACAAATCCAATTTTCCAATCATCCAACTTTCCATTATTCCATCTTTCCAATATTCCGGCATTCATAATTCGGTAAATCATTCAATCATCCAAACTACAAGACAAGATTAAAAATTCTCTTCACGTATTAATCTATTATAGTTAAATTCTGCTTTACGTCTTAGTCTGCCGTCTTCATAATATGAAAAAGCTGTTCCTTCAAGTCTGCCGTTTTTGAATATAGCAAATTCTGCAACTTCTCCGTTTTTATGATAAGTTTTAAAAATTCCGTCACGTATTCCGTTGTTATAAAATTCTTCGGCAAATAATTCGCCCGATTTGTAGAAATATTTTACGGTTCCTTCAAACTGTTCATTCTTAAAGTTAACTTCGGACAAAAGTTCTCCGGTATCATAATATGTATATGCTTTACCGCTGAGGATATCATTAGAATAATTATACAAACCTATAAGGACACCATTTCTATTATATTCTTTTGCTTCGCCGTTTTTTATTCCTTTTATGTAATTAATTTCTTTAGCAATGGTTCCGTTATCGTGGTAATATGTAGCAATTGAATCAACCACACCGTCAACAAATAATAGAACAGACTCGAGGTAACCGTTTGGATGGTAATATTTATTTATTCCGTCACGAATCCCTTCTTTAAAATTTACTTCGGCTTTTAGAGTACCGTCCTCGTAATATTCGTCAAAACTTTCTTCAACTTTATCAAATTTGCCGACAATATCGTAACGTTCTCGTTTAACTATTTGTCCGTTTTTATAAGTATCAATTACTTTTATTGAGCCGTCTGGATAATAGATATAGGAAATTCCTTCAAGCTGATCATCTTTGTAATTTGCTTCGAGAGCAACAACATTAAAATCATAATAAACCCTGCTTATACCTTGCAGTTTTCCATCAACATAATTACGTTCGACTTCAACACCGCCCTCTTCAAAAAATATTTTAGAAACACCGTGAAGTTCGTTGTTTTTATAATTCCATATTGCTTGAAGAGCGCCGCTTTTATAATAAGTCCGGGTAAACCCGTTAAGCTCATTATCAACATAATTCGGTTCAGCCCAAAGTTCGCCGGTCTCGTAAAACCATTTGGAAATACCTTGCAGCATTCCGTTTTTGTAATTCCAAATCATACTTAATGTACCGTCAAAGAAATACCAGCGCGATTCACCTTCTTCTTTACCGTTTTCAAAATACCATTCTTTCCATAACTGTCCGTCATCATAGTATTCTTTATACGTACCGTGCCTCACTCCATCAACGTAAATGCCTTCGGTTTCTATTTTACCGTTGTGATGATAAGTTCGTCTAACTTCCTGTGAATAAATTGAAAGTATTACGAGGAGTAAAAGAATTGTAAACTTAAAAATGTTTTTCATAATCTCCGCTGAATAAGAATAACAAAACTAATGAATTGATAAACCATTTTGAATGTAAAAATTATTTTATCTTTACACTGCTTAATCAAATTCATAAACAATTGAGACGTTTCAATGTTCCTAACAAAAGAAAGATTAAATTTTTACGATTGTGATCCGGCAGGTATTATTTTTTTTGCCAGCCTGTTGAAAATTGCGCATACCGCATACGAAAAGTTTTTTGCAGAAATTTCACCCATGAGAAATTTCTTTTTTGATGATGAAATAGTTTTACCAATTATTCATTGCGAAGCAGATTATTATAAACCACTAAAAGCTTTTGCTGAAATTGATGTTTCGGTAATCGTTAAAGAAGTAAGAGATAATTCTTTCGAATTAAATTATAAATTCGAGATTGATAATAAACTATACGCCGAAGCAAAAACCGTTCATGTCTGTGTTGATAAGAAAATATTTGAGAAGACTAATTTGCCAAATCAACTGAAATCAAAGTTAAATGAAAAATCAATGCCGCAAATTCGCGAATAAAAGCAATTAATTAAATAAACTTTGTAATTCTTTTAAGTTGATCTTCCCCATCTCATCAACAGGAATTTTTTCAATCTGTTTAATTATTTTGGGGATTTTGTAGGAAGATAAAATCTCTTTCAGTTTATCTTGAATTTCAGAGACATCTAATTTTGTGTTGCTTACAACGGCGGAGCAGATTTTTTGTCCCCACTTTTCGTCCGTTACTCCAAAAACCACAGCATCTTTTATATAATCCAGTTTTTTAATTGCAGATTCAATTTCCTTTGGATCAATTTTTTCGCCGCCGGAAATTATGATATTATCTTTTCTCCCCATAACAAAAAGAAATCCATCATCATCAATGTAACCAATATCGCCTGTTTTATACCATCCGTTTTCAATTTTCTCTTTTGTTAGTGATTCGTTTTTGTAATACCCTGTAAATAATGAATCTGTTGAAACGAGAATTTCGTCTTGCTCAATTTTTAGTTTAACCCCGGGTAAGGATTTACTTGCCGAATCAATTTTATTAACTGCATCTTCCGGTTTAAGCATTGATATCATTGAGCCGGTTTCAGTTGAACCGTAAACCTTGTAAACAGGTAATCCTTTGCTTAGTCCTTCTTTTAACAAAGAGGATTCAACCGGACCACCTCCGACAAAAATTGCTTTTGTGTTTTTCAATTCAGTAGTATTGCTTTGAAGCAAACTTCGATATGTTGCATTGACGAGTGAAATATAATCAGGCTTATAACGATTTACTCCTTCTACTATTTTTTCGGTTGATACATTTTGTGGAATATAAAGAGTCCCGCCTGTGAGCAAAGATCTAATAATAATTTGAAATCCGCCGATACGATAAAAGGGGAGTGAAGCCAGCCATTTTTTGTTTTCTTCAAGATGAATTTCTTTATCAATTGAAGATACGCTTGCAAACAAACTTTTAAATGAATGCACAACCGCCTTATTCTCACCGGTTGTACCGGAAGTAAACATTATCAATGCAGCGGGCTTTGTATTGGAAGATGAATTTTTTCCGACTTTAAAATCATTAATTAATTTACAACCGGTGAATTTAATCTGCCGATCGACTTCATCTTTTGCCAGCTTAGTATTAATTGGAAATACAACACCGCCGATTTTCCAAACAGCTAAAAAATCTACGATAAATTGATAAGTATGTTCTGCAAATAAACCAACAATATCATACTGTTTTACACCCTCCTCAGTTAAAGACTTAGCTCTTTCGTCAATTAGATTTGAAAGCTGTTGATATGTTAATTCTATACTCTCTGTTACAACAGCTTTTTGTTCGCTGTATAAGTCGGCATATTCGGAAAACCAATTGTTATTTATTTTCGGAAGCTTCATATCTCATCTGAGAATAATAGGGGATATATAGTTTTTAAGTGAATAATTAATCATACCATTATTAACAGGGAACATGTCATCGGTTGGTTGATGTGTAAACATTTCGGAAGTTCCTAAACCATGTGCTAAATTATTATCAATTATTGAGGATGATAAGACTAAGTGTCGTCTCCCGATATTACTTTCAAGTGATGATGAAGTGATTAAGTTTACATTCTTACCGCTTATCATATCACTTAACTTGAAGATATTTTGCATACCGCCGAAAAGCATTTGTTTAATTACGAAAAACTTAATCTTGGAATCGGCTAATAACTTATCAGCATCTTTTAGGTTTCGTATCGATTCATCGGCAGCAATTGGAATCGGTGAATCGAAAGATAGATTTATAAGATCGGTTGAATCTTTAACAGGCTGCTCAATATATTCAACAGGAAAGTATTCCAGTTTTTTACTTCTCAGAATAGTTTTCTTCATATCCCAAGAGCCGTTTGGATCAATTCTAAATTTTAAATCTGCTTTAAGTTCACCTACCGCCCAAGCAATAATATCATGCAGCACTGAAAAATTATTATCATCAGCTTTTAATTTAACAACGGAAAATCCTTGTGCAATCAATTTCTTTAATATTTTTTGTGAAGTTTCAAAATCATCAATTCCCATAAGAGCATTTACATGAATTATTTTAGAAGCCGGGAAAGCTTTGAATTCGTTTGTATCGATATTGAACAAACACGAAATAAAAATTTGTTCCAAAGCAAATTTAATTGTAGAAAATGCGGTAAGAGAATTAACATATTCAATCACATCTTTTAGTGTGTCTTTGCACTCAAATGTTTGAAGGTAAGAGATTTTTTTTAATTCATTTTCAACATCATTAATTGTTTCGGAATTAAATTGAGGAAGAGGTGAAGCTTCACCGAAATAAGTTTTACCGTTTTCATCTTTTAGTTCAACGATAAATACTTTTCTGCGTTTAATTTTTTCTTTTGAAGTTGTGAATTGATGGTTGAAGATAAGTTCATAAGGAAAATATTTGAACGAAGTCAGTTTCATAACAGAATTCCGACCGCAAATAATATTCCGTATATAGCAGAAAGTTTAGCGGTCAGTTCTAATGTCTTATTGAGTTCTTTACCGGCTAACTTATAAATCATTCTAACAAGCTTTACAGACAGCGGTAAAGTAATTAAAGGTAAAAACACAAATAAACTTTGCTTAAAAGTAAAATAAACAACCGGCAAGATTGCATATGACAGAATCATAAAGACAACATACTGAAGTCTTGAAAACTTACTTCCGAACTTAACGGCGAGCGTTTTTTTACCTGCTATTCTATCTTCTTCAATATCTCTGTAATTATTGACCACTAAGATATTTGTAACTAATGCCCCAACCGGAATTGAAGACCAAAAAACAAGCATTGTCATCTCATTTGCTTGTACATAGTAAGTTCCAATTGTTCCGACAAAACCGAAGAAAACAAACACAAAAATATCTCCCAAACCGTTATAAGCAAGTGGGTAAGGACCAGCCGTGTAAGCATAACCGGCAAGCAGCGATAGAATTCCTATAAACAAAATAAATAAGCCGCCAAGATAAACCAGGTAAAGTCCAAATAAAAAAGCTATCCCAAATACTAAAGTTATTCCGAACTTCATTTCCTTAACCGAAATTAAACCGGAAACCAAAACGCGAGTCGGACCAACTCTATCTTTCTTATCCGTACCTTTTAAGTAATCATAAAGATCATTTGTAAAATTTGTGCCTATTTGAATAAGCAGTGAACATATAAGCGCAATAATAGCTGCAAACGGAGCAAATACATTATCAAAAATAGCTATTGAAGTTCCTACAAAAACCGGCATAACCGCGGCGGGTAATGTTTTTGGTCGGCTTGCTAAAACCCAGCTTTCCAGCTTCGATATATCTTTTACATTTTGATACATACGAATTTAAAACTAAGGTACTCTCGGAAATTTTGAAAAATCCGGTTTACGTTTTTCGTTATATGCGTTGCGTCCTTCTTGTGCTTCTTCACTCATATAGTATAATAAAGTTGCGTTGCCTGCAAGTTCTTGTATTCCTTGCTGTCCGTCTAAATCGGCATTAAAAGCAGATTTGAGACATCTAATTGCTAGAGGACTTTTTTCCAAAATTTCTCGCGCCCACTGAACTCCTTCTTCTTCAAGTTTCTCAACCGGAACAACTTTATTAACAAGTCCCATTTTTTCAGCTTCATCAGCATTATACTGCCGGCATAAGTACCAAATTTCACGGGCTTTTTTTTGTCCGACAATACTAGCCAAATAACTAGAACCAAAACCTCCGTCGAAACTTCCAACTTTTGGACCGGTTTGACCAAAGACCGCATTATCTGCTGCGATTGTTAAATCACACACAACGTGAAGTACGTGTCCGCCGCCGATTGCATACCCTGCTACAAGTGCAATTACAGGTTTAGGTATACTTCGGATAGTTTTTTGAACATCCAAAATATTAAGACGGGGAACGCCATCGCCACCGACATAACCTTTATCACCTCTTATACCTTGATCTCCTCCTGAACAAAATGCATACTTGCCGTCTTTTGCCGGACCAGCACCGGTTAATAGAATTACACCAATGTTCGGATCTTCCCGAGAATCTATAAATGCTTCGTGCATTTCAAGTACTGTTTCAGGTCTGAATGCATTGCGCTTTTCGGGACGGTTGATTGTAATTTTTGCGATACCATCCATCTTTTCGTAAATAATATCGGTATACTCTTTAACTTTCTTCCAACTAAAACTCATTTCAAAACCTTTCTATTATTAACAAATTTTTATACGAAATTAGTTCTAAGAAAACGGTTGACTAAAATAACAAAATCGGAAGGCATTTCTAAATGGATATTGTGTCCGGCTCCTTCAACAACTATTTGTTCGCTAATAGGTAAAAGGGAGTTCATTTCGGAATTTATATCGCAGTATTTAGTATCCAATTCACCGGTTAAAAGAAGCACAGGGAAATTGAGATTGCAAAGATGATCATATAATGGCTGCATTTTCCCGTTACTGAAAGCAATTAATGAATTCGATAAACCGGTTGGATTGTTATTTAATTTTGCTATTCGTATGTCATTAAGTTTTTCTTTCGGTAAACTTTTTTGTGAAGAGAATATCGGAAGGTTCATCCAATATTCAACAAATTTTTCCATGCCTTCATTAATGATTTTTTTTGATAACAATAAATCACTTTGATATCGTTCACAACGTTCTTTGGCATCTATTATTCCCGCTGAAGTGCTTTCAAGAATTAATCCTTTAACGATGTTTGGATATTCATTTGCAAAATTGAGAGCTACTCTTCCACCCAATGAATAGCCGGTTATTATTGCTTTATCAAGTTGTAAAACTTCGATAATTTTTTTTATCTGTTTATTAACCGAACTAATCTCATACAATTCTGAATTATTTGGTGATGTAGAGTTACCGTGACCAATCAAATCAATTGCAATTACAGAAAAGCAATTATCAATCTGCGGAATAATCTCAAGCCAATCGCTGGATGAGCCGGTAAATCCGTGTATAAATACTATTGTTGGTTTTTCGGGAAAGAAATAATCGGTATTGAGAAATAGCGAAAATTTATCAAAAGGAATATTCATAACTCATAGTAGCAAATAAATAATTATCTATAATTCTACTTCTATTTGAGACACCACTTTCCTAAAATAATTCTTTCTGAGTTCAATTCCTTTCTTATAATTTGTTTTTATTTCAATAAGAGTAAAGCGTTTATCTGTTAATGGCTTTTCTAATTCCTTTTTTAGTTTCTCAATACTTTTCACTCTTACATAATTGCCGTTGTATACTTTAGTGAGTTTCGCGAAATCAATATTAAGTGGAGTGAAAAAATAGTTTTTAAAAATACTGTTCTCTTTACCGATAGGGAGCATTCCGAAAATTGCCCCGCCCCCGTTGTTGATTAATATAATAGTCAAAGGAATATTGTATTTCATAAGATTATGCAGACCGTTTGAATCGTGGTAGAATGAAAGATCGCCGGTAATTAAAACAGTCGGATTCTTTGATGAAGCTGCGATACCGGCAGCGGTTGAGTTTATTCCGTCAATCCCGCTTGCCCCTCTGTTTGTAAAGAGATTTATTCCTTTATTCATTTTTGATTTAAAAAATTCCAAATCTCGTATCGGCAGGCTGTTTGAAATAAATAGGTTGGATTTTGGGGGAATCGATTCAATTATAAAATTGATTATACCTATTTCATCAGTAACCTTTGTTGAATTAATAAATTCTCTCTTAATCAATTCTGTTTTGTTCTCAATTGACTGATAAGTCTGCAGAAAATCTTTTTGAACTTTCCTCTCAATTTTATCAGGAATAATTTTACAAAACTCACATGGTTCAGCATTGATTATTTTGTTGAACTTGCTGCCGGAATCTTTCCTATCACCGAATTCATTTACAGAAATTTTATATGCATCAGTTTCAGCAATAAAATCCAACATTGAATTTGAAGTCGGGCTGTTGCCGAAATGGATCATTAAATTAGGTGCATGTTTTTCAATGAATTTTTGAGAGCGAAGAAAAGCTTGATGATTGACAATAATATTCTTGTGATCACTTTTTAAAAATATTCCGCTTGCTCCATCGGCAAGTATTGGGTAATTAGTTTTTTCAGAAAACCGGATTAAATTTTTTATAAAATCATTTTTATAGTTATCCCAGCCAACAATGATTAAACCTTTTGGAGAGTTGTTTATTTTTTTCAATACTGTTTTAATGTTTGTAAATTTTTTGTTTGAAGGGGAGAAGTGGGGGCCTGGAGAGGGGGAGAAAGGGAGAGGGGGTGGGTGTAGTTCATTTAGTTTTGTTAAAAATTCTTCTTCTACTTCTGTATTTCTAATGGTTTTTTCTAACGGTTTTTCAAATTGGAAATTTAAGTGAACTGGTCCTCGATCAACTTGTGAAGTTATTACAAATGCCTTATCAATTACTTTCTTAAGCTTTTTGAAATGATTAATTGAAGCCACCGGTAAAGTAATATCTTCAAAAAATCTTATGTGATTTTTATAAAGATCAACTTGATTAATTGTTTGATTGGCACCGGTGTTTCGTAAATATTCCGGTCTATCGGTTGTACATACAATTAAAGGGATTCTTTGTTGATATGCTTCAATAATAGCCGGATAAAGATTCGCGGTAGCCGTTCCGGATGTTGTTACTATTGCTGTTGGAAGACCGGATTGTTTTGCTAACCCAAGTGCAAAGTAAGCACTCGATCTTTCATCAACAATAACATATTTATTGATTTTTTTGTTTGCGCCAAACGCTGTTGTTAATGGCGTACTTCTTGATCCGGGAGAGATACAAACATTCTTTAAACCATATTTGGATAATTGATCAACTACAAACTTTGAAGAGATATAATTAAGATTGATTGACTTTTTCATGAGAGAATAATGATAAAATCGGTTTCAATTTAAGCTCGGTTTCCTCAAATTCCAAATCCGGGTCTGAACCTTCCACAATACCGCAGCCGGCAAAAGCATAGAGTTGTTTATCTTTTAATAAAGCTGATCTAATAGAAACAGCAAACTCACCCTGCTCCTCAAAATTAAACCAGCCGATAATTCCTGCATACAAACCACGGTTATATCCTTCAGTAGCGCGAATAAAATCTAATGCGCCTGACCACGGAACTCCGCATATTGCCGGTGTAGGATGAATTTCTTTCAAAATAGAAAAGATTGAATTGCCCGGTTTCAACTTTGCTTTGATTGGAGTCCACAAATGCTGGATATTGGAAAGTTTTCTTATTATAGGTTTACTGTCGTATATTATTTCATCTGCAAAACCGGAAAATGAATTTGTAATAAAATCTACAACGGTATTTTGCTCGTTTAGATTTTTATGACTTTGCAGCAATTCATTAGCAAGTAAATCATCTTCCGATTTGGATTTACCCCTCGGTATTGAACCTGCAAGAGCATCGGCTTCAACCCAGCCGTTGGATATCTTTGCTAATTTTTCAGGTGATGCACCGAAAAATAATGACTCATTTTTTCCGTATGCAAAAATGTAACAGCGTGGATAATTGTTAGCAAGATTCTTTAATTTGTCGTCAAGATTGGGTTTGCTTGATAATTTTAAGTGTACTCTTCTTGATAGAACAATCTTTTTATATAATCCTGAAGAAATTTGATTCAATGCAGAATTAACTTGCTGAGTCCACTTAATTTTTTCACTTTCATCAAACAAGTTTGATTCTTCAACCGATTCTTGGATACCGATAGAAGAATCAATTTTAAGCTCATCAACTAAGTTCTCTTGCTGGCAAAGCATTTCAATCAATTCTTCTTCTGTTTCGTTTTTATAAATAAAATTATGGACTAAAGAAATTTGTTGATTCTTTTTGAATAGAATAACCTTTGGTATAAACCAGTCCGAATCAGCATAGTCATTCCAAATGGAATTTTCCGAAATACCTTCGGGAGAGAATTTCATTCCTCCCATAAATAAAGGAATTGATTTTGAATCGGCTTTATCGAAATTATTATAAAAGTTTTTTATCCATTGTTCAATTTTTGTACGGCTTTCCTCGGTTCTTTTAGCACCATATTGATTAACGTCGTATATAGAATCAATTCCTACAATCGTATATTCCTCATCCGGTTTATCCCAATAAAAAAAAGTATACTTTCCTTTATAAAGATTATTAATAACATTGCCGAAATTAATAAGCGGGTAACTGAAGGAATACGAGAGCAGTTTTGTAGAATGATCGCTTACTTCGCCGGATTTAATTTCATTTAAGAATTGTAAAAATTTTTCAACTTTAGTGGTCAACACAAAATCTTTATTTAAATTGAGTGATAAAATATAAAAATAAAACGTATCTATAAAGTTATGTAATTTTCTTCTCACTAATTAACAACATATGATAAAACATATTAAGATAAAAGAACGTTCCTACAAGATTACCTTCAAGAAAAGTAACCGTGCAAAACGAATTCAGCTAAAAGTTTATAAAACAGGCGAAATTTTTTTAATAGTTCCATACCGGTCAACTTATGAGCAGGGTAATAATTTTTTGATGAAATCGATTTCCTGGTTAGAAAAAAAGGTTGACAAACTTGATTTTAATACCGAGAAATTAAGATATTTTGGTGAGGAAATAGAAATTAAATATTCTTCAAGTAATAAAGTTTCTTTTTTTGTTCCTTCATTTATTGATAATAAGCTTTCCTTACCTTGCGGTAATAATATGCATTTCAAAGATTGCTACAATGAATGGTTGTTTTTGAAAGCTAAAGAGTATATTCCTAAAAAAGTTAATGAGCTGGCAAAGCTTTACGGATTCACGTATAATAAAGTTTCGGTAAAAAGATTAAAATCGAGATGGGGAAGTTGTTCTTCTAAAAAGAACCTTTCTTTTAATTATAAATTGTTGTACTTTAATACTAAGATTATTGAATACGTTATTGTTCATGAGTTATGTCATCTAAGTCAAATGAATCATTCAAAGAATTTTTGGAAGCTTGTTGAACAAATAATACCTGATTATAAGAGTTACAAAAACAAACTATCATTCAACAATATGTAGGGGAGAAGTAAAATGGAAAAAACAAGAACAGATCTCGCTTTGGATCTTTGGACTCGGTTATCAAAAGCTCACGACAAAGTTCGTAAAGAGCAGATGAAACAAATGGCACAAGAAAAGTTGACTGCTCCTCAGTTCAACGTTCTTGAAGTTCTCGCCAGAAGAGGTCCAATTCCACTGAAAAGAATCAGTGAAGAATTGATGGTTACCGGCGCTAATATTACTTGCGTTGTTGATAACCTGGAAAAAGAAGATTTAGTAGTTCGCGTTCACTCAAAAGAAGATAGAAGAGTTATTAACGCTGAGTTAACCGAAAAAGGCAAAGTTAAAATTAATGGTATTCTTCCTGAATATGCACGTCAGATGGCTGAACTTACTAGTGTACTTTCGGAAAGTGAACAACGTCAGTTAGCGGGCTTGTTAGAAAAGCTGAACTAATTGATTTATTAAATTTCCCTCCTAAATTTAAGGGCTATCCATTCATTTAATTGTTTTGTTTGAATGAATCGGAAGCCCTTATTTGTATAAACTGATTTAATATCTTCCTCATCCTGAACTAAAAGACCCGATAGAATTAAATCACCGGAATCGGAAATTTTTCTAAAAATATCATCAGCTATATCAATTAGAATATTTTTATTTATGTTCGCCAAAATCAAATCAAAATTAGTTTCGGTAATTGAATTGATATCTCCCAATTTTACTTGAACTATATTTTCTACTTTGTTGGTTTTAATATTTTCAATTCCGTTTTCAAGGCACCACTCATCATTATCAACAGCGATAACATCATCGGCTCCCATTTTTGCCGCGGCAATTGCTAATACGGCTGTACCGCTGCCAACATCCAAAACTTTTCTATGGCTATTGTAAGTTTCCTCTAAAAGTTGAAGAACAAGTTTTGTTGTTTCATGTTCGCCTGTACCGAAAGACATTTTGGGGTCTATTGTTATCACAAGTTTTTCGTTTTCATTTTTAACTTCTTTAAAAGAGGGTTTGATTATAATTTTTCCGGTTACCTCAATCGGAGAAAACTTTTTTTCCCATTCTTCATTCCAATTTATTTCTTCAATTACGTCTGATGAAATTTCGAAACTCTCAATTAAGTTTTCTTTCACAAGTTTTGTTAATTCATAAGATAAATTTTCCTTGTTAAGATTACTTTGCTGATTTGCATAAACAGTTAAAAAATTTTCGTTTTCCGTTATTCCTTCAATATCTAAATTCCACAACAGACCAGATATAAGATCAACATTAAACGGGATGGTCGTTACAATAAATACGCTATATGTTTTCATTTATAACCTGTAAGTATATTGCAAATTTTATCTTGAATTACTCGTGCATTTTTTGATGAATCAGCAAAATTCTGTATAAAGATAGAAAAAGCAAGCATTCTATCACTTTCGGTTTTTATATAACCTGAAAGAGTACTTACACCGCTTATTGTTCCGGTCTTTGCATATACCGAAGCAAGTGCTTTACTATTTATCATTCTTTTCTCTAAAGTTCCGTCAACACCGGCAATTGGTAATGTATTTAAAAAATATCCGTATATGTTAGGATGATCATAATAAAGATATTTCAGTAAATCTGTTATTAAAGACACTGAGATTAAATTATAATGAGATAAACCGGAGCCGTCGGCAAAAACAAATTGCTTTGGTTTTCTACCGAGTTTAATTACAAGGCTGTCGATTAATTGTAATCCGTTTTTTGCCGAAGCCGATGTATTAATAAATATTCTGCTTAGTTTTCTTAATAACATTTCAGCACATAAGTTATCGCTCTCTTTGTTTGTTTCGTTAATTACTTCAAGTAAGTTTCGGCTCAATTGATAAATTGTATCATGTTTTACTGCAACATTCAAAACATCCAAATTGCCTGAGAATGAAATACCATTTTTAGAAAATTTTTCCGAGAGTAAATGCAAAAAATATAAATGCGGATATTTGATATTTACTTTTAAAGAATCATTTTTTCTTTTATAAGAAATATCACCATGAATAAAAATATGGTTTCTTTCCCCAAGCCAGTCACGTGTAATTTTTATATTTGATGTATCTTCGCTTGTTGTTATTAATTTATTTTCAAAGGTATAATAGTTAGATTCCGGTTCAAATTTAACTGCTGCAATTTCACCGATTATTGCGGGTTCATAATAAATTTTGAGTGAATTTTGATTGATGTTAAGTGAAGAAAGATACGGAATAAAACTGTTCGGGTTATCATCCCACATCCAGCCTCTTCCGAAATAAAGAGAATCAATATTAGAAATATCTGCTAGTAAATTCCCGTTTATTTTTTTTATCCCTTTCTCTTGCAATTTTAATATCAACGAATCCAAATCAGAATCCGAAAACATCGGATCAAAACCGCCTTGAACAATTAAATCTCCATTAAGATTAGAATCTACTATTGATCCTGTAAACAGAAAATTTGTTGTAAACTTTTCTTCAATACCTAAGTAAATAAGTGAAGCAGCAGTAGTCAACAATTTCATATTTGATGCAGGATGTAAAAGTAAATTTTCATTCTTGCGATAAACATATTCCCGTTTGTTTAAGTCATAAACATCAACTGCAATTTGAGATGATTGAAATAAACTATCATCTAAAATTTCTTCAATCCGGTTAGAGATGTTTTGTGCATGTAAACTGAAAGAGGAAAAAATGACAAGCGAAAAGAATATTAAAAGAATCTTCTTCATTAAAAATAAGCTCTTTTTCTAAACTCTACCCCTATTTCTTCGGTAACTAATTTTTTGGCTTTTTCTTTATCAACTGCATCTATTCCAACGATTGACATAACAACATGGGTAAACTGTTTTGCTTTTTTTGCAAAGTCCAACATTTCGGAATGCATCTCCGTTCTAACTCTCATCAATTTTGCATATTGTTCGGGATACACAGAATTCAGACTGACGGAAACTTTATCTATCAGACCTTCGAATTCAGGAGTAATGTCTTTCCGGTTTATTACATTCCCATGACCATTTGTGTTAAGACGGGTTTTACCGCCGTTATCTTTAACATATTTTGCAATCTCTTTAACAACATCCCATCTTATCGTTGGTTCACCGTAACCGCAGAAGACAATTTCTTTATATTTTTTCGGATCTCCGATTTCATTTATATAAACACTTGCAGCGGGCTCTTCCGACTTTTTCATTTTAAGTACATAGCCGTCAACTTCGGCGGTTGTTTTTCTTTTACAAAAAACACAATCAGCATCGCACCTATTTGTAACATTTATATAAAGCGAGTCGCCTATTTGATAAGTAAATATTAAATTCGAATTTTTCCCAATCCCGAACAATTTATAAGTATTGTATGAGGTAATTTTTGCAAGTTCATCCAAACTGATATTATGTATTTCGGAAATGGTATCCGCAATTATTGGAATGTATGACGGTTCGTTTCTTTTTCCTCTATAAGGAACCGGAGTCATGAAAGGTGAATCTGTTTCTAATAATAAATTTTCGGGCGGGATTGATTTTATAATTCTCCTAATATTATCTGCTTTTTTAAATGTGACATTGCCGGGAAATGAAATAAAATGATTCATCCCGGTCAATTCTTTAGCATCTTTTTCTGAACCTGCAAAGCAATGAAACTGAGCACGCAGCGATGTATCGGCATATTCCCGAACAATTTCCATTATATCATCATTAGAATCACGGTTATGAACAATGATTGGTAAATCCAGTTTAAGGGCTAATTCAATTTGAGCACGGAAAGCTTTCAATTGAATTTCGCGAGGAGAAAAATCATAGTAATAATCTAAACCGATTTCGCCTATTGCAACAACTTTTTTATTTTTTGCCAAAGATTCAATTTGATTAATAAGATCATCATTCCATTCTTTTGTTTCATGCGGATGAACTCCAACGGCAGTATAAATCATTTCATATTGCTTCGAAAGCTCTATTGCTTGAATGGATGTCTGAATATCAGTACCCGGAACTAATATTGCATCAATCCCTGCATTTTGTGCTCGTTCAATTATTTGATCTAATTCTCCATTAAAATTTGGGTAGAATAGATGTGCGTGTGTATCAATGTACATGAGTGATTTCTTTTTATTTAGTTTGTTTGAAAAAAATTATTCAATTATTCCCATTTCAATTGGAGTTTCTTGAATTGTTTTGCAAATATTTAATACCTCGTTAACATTATCTTGTGAAACGATAGCAATTAAACCGATACCGAGATTAAAAACCTCGCGCATTTCATCTTCAGGTACTTCGCCAGTTTTTGCAATTAATTCAAATATTGGTGGAATTTTCCACGCCGACCAATTTATTTTTATTGAAAGCTTTTCAGGAACCACACGTTTAGTATTTCCTACAATACCACCGCCGGTTATATGTGAAAATGCATTTACCTTACTTTTAATTTTTGTTATAAGATTTAAATATGATTTGTGAATACGAAGCAGTTCTTCACCAATTGTAAGTTCAAGGTCATCAACTTTTGCGCTTACATCATATTTCTCAAATAAAACTTTCCTTGCCAAAGAGTAGCCGTTTGTATGAAGCCCGGTAGACTTAAATCCTAAAAGAATATCGCCTTTCCTTACTTTACTTCCGTCAATTATCTCTTCTTTTTCAACGACTCCGACAATAGTTCCCGAAATATCATATTCATCCTCGGAATAAAGTCCGGGCATTTCGGCAGTTTCGCCGCCGATTAGTGCAACATTGTTTTCTTTACAGGCAATAGAAAAGCCTTTGATAATCTGTTCGGCTTTATCAGGGAAAAGTTTTCCGAAAGCGAGATAATCCATAAAATAAAGAGGTCTTGCCCCGCACACCGCAATATCATTTATGCAATGATTTACTAAATCCTGCCCTACGGTATCATGTTTGTCAATCATGAACGCGACTTTTAATTTTGTCCCAACACCGTCAACACTGGAAACAAGCACAGGATTTTCAAATTCGTTCTTATCAAATTCATAAAATGCACCAAAATGCCCGATACCGGTTAATACATTTTTATTGAATGTAGATTTTGCATATTCTTTAATTCTTGATACTGTTTCATCCCCGGCTTGAATGTTAACACCGGAAGTTTTATAATCGACTGCCACTCTTACTCCATTTTGTTTAACAAACAAAGATAAAACCTGTTTTGATAAAGTGAAACTTTAGTTTGTTAATAGTTGTAATGAGGTCATAAGCTATTTTATTGTATTAATTTACTATTAAACGAATCCGTGAAAAATTAAAGTATTTTTAATAAATTTGCGGTTCACTTTGATATGTGTTTATAACTCGAAATGGAAAATTACGAATTAACAGATCGTGAAAAATCTATATTACGTTATGTAATTCACCAGTTTATATTGACTGCTAATCCGGTTGGTTCGCGTAATATTGCAAAAAAATATGATGTTGGGCTTTCCCCGGCAAGCATAAGAAACATTATGTCTGATTTAGAGGAAACAGGATTTTTGAATCATCCGCATACCTCTGCCGGTCGAGTTCCTACAGATAAAGGTTATCGCTTTTATGTTGATTCGTTAATGGATCCTCCTATTCTTGATATTATCCAAAAAGATATGATTGTTCAGGGGCTGGAATCTAACAAAGGTGAAACCGAGGATCTATTAAAATTGACATCGGTAATTTTAAGTAATTTAACTAATCAATTAGCACTTGTTACTTACCCCAAATTTGAACTAGCTGTATTACAAAAAATCCAACTCGTTCAACTTTCTTCAAAAAGAATATTGGTAGTTGTTTCGGTAGAGTCGGGTTTAGTAAAAACAATTACACTCGAATTAACGATTGAAATAAAGCAAGAAAATCTTCAAAATGTTCAAAGGTTTTTGAATGAAAGATTGGCGGGATTGAAATTTGCCGAAATTAGAAACACAATTAAAGAACGAATTAAAGATTACAGCAGTGATGATGCTAAACCGATTATACGTGTATTCTTAGATTCTGTGGATCAGATTTTTGCCGATAATAAACTTCAGGAAAAATCATATTTGGCAGGTACTAAAAATATTCTCACGCAGCCTGAGTTTGAAGATCATGAGCAACTGCAAGGCGTAATAGAGTTAATTGAAGACAAAGATATTATTATTCACTTGATGGATACAAAAAGAAGCGGAAATGTTGATAATGTATCAATAACAATCGGTTCGGAAAACATAGACACAAAATTTTCGGATTACAGTTTTATTACTAAAGAATATAAAGTCGGTGAAGCAACCGGTACTCTCGGTATCATCGGACCTAAAAGAATGGAGTATTCAAAAATTGTTGCCGCCGTTGTATATATTGGTGAACTACTTTCTGAAGAATTAAAAAAATAGTTGAGGTAAATGAAATATGTCAGACAAGAAAAAACAATCTGCTGAAAAACAAAATCAAGAAGCAATGAAAAAAGATGAAACAAAAATAGAAATTGAGCGCGATGATAATTCGCAACAACCTGTTGAGGATGAATTTAATGGGAAAGAGGATAATGTTGATGAATATCAAATGCGCTTAGAAGAACTGACAACAGAAAATGAAAGATTAAGAGATCAACTGTTGAGAAAAGCAGCCGAATTTGAAAATTACAAACGCAGAACCGAAATTGAAACTTCTAATTTTCTTAAATATGCCGGCGAATTTGTTGTTACACAAATTCTTCCGGTTTATGATGACTTGAGGAGATCTTTCGAACATGCCGATTCAAAAAACAGCGATTCATTTAAAAAAGGGATTGAACTTGTGTATGATAAATTTACTCGGGTCTTAAAAGAAATCGGTGTATCTAAAATTGAAGCTAAAGGAAAAGAATTTGATTTTAATCTGCACGAAGCATTAATGCAGAAAGAAGTTACAGATATTCCGCCTCATACTGTAATTGAAGAAATTGAACCGGGATACATGTATAAAGATAAAGTAATTAGACATTCTAAAGTTATTGTAAGTCAAGCTTCTTCGGCATCAACCGAAGAAAAGAGCGAAACACAAAAGGATAATAATGAGTAAACGTGATTATTATGAAGTACTCGGGGTTGATAAAAACGCTTCAAACGAAGAATTAAAAAAAGCATATAGAAAACTTGCACTTCAATATCACCCTGATCGAAATCCGGACGATAAGGAAGCCGAAGAAAAGTTCAAAGAAGCTGCAGAGGCGTATGAAGTTTTGAGCAACTCCGAAAAGAGAACTAAATATGATCGGTTCGGTCATAATGGATTAAGAGGCGGGCAAGATTTCCACGGCTTTTCAGATGTTAATGATATCTTCAGTCACTTCTCTGATATTTTCGGTGGTTCGTTCGGAGGGTCATCTATTTTTGACGAATTCTTCGGTGGTGGAAGAACTTCTTCTCGTTCTAGGCAAAGATCATCAGGCACACCTGGAACTGATTTAAAAGTTACATTGAAATTAACACTCGAAGAAATTGCAACCGGTACGACAAAAAAAATCAAGCTGAAGAAATACAACAAATGTAATACATGCAACGGAAGTGGTGCTGAAGATTCAAATTCATTCCGTACTTGTTCGGTTTGTAACGGTGCCGGAGAGATCAGGCAAGTATCACGCTCAGTTTTTGGACAATTTGTAAATATTGCTCAATGCAGTAATTGCAACGGAACCGGAAGGGTTATTTCAAAATTCTGTAACACATGTTCAGGTGAAGGCCGTATTTATGACGAATCCACAATAAGGATTAACGTGCCTGCCGGTGTTACCGATAATAGTTATATGACTTTAAGGGGAGAAGGTAACGCGGGAAAAAACGGCGGTCCGGCAGGTTCTGTAATAGTGATATTCAAAGAACTAGAACACGAATACTTTGAACGTGACGGCGATAATGTTATTTATGATCTATTTATCAGTTATCCGGAAGCTGTTGTGGGAACCGAAGTTGAAGTTCCAACGCTGAACGGAAGAGCAAAACTAAAAATTGAACCGGGTATTGAATCCGGTAAATTTTTGAAGATGCGTGAAAAAGGAATTCAGCATCTTAACAGTCACGGCGCAGGCGATCAATTGGTAAGAATAAATATTCATGTACCGAAAAAAGTTAACTCAAAAGAAAAAGAATTGTTAAAAGAATTACAGCAGATGCCCAATATTAAAGTTCCCCAATAAACAAAAGGAACAATTGGACGTTTTGAGAGAATTTATTAAAAAAATCGGGTTAACCAGCACAGAGTTTACTATATTTTCTTTTCTGATTATTGCTTTATTAACGGGTGCTATATTAAATTTTCTTAAGTATTCGCCTAACAAAAATGAATCAGTTGTTTTTGATTATAGTGAAACGGATAATTTGTTCGATTCTTTGTCGATTAGTCTCAAAAATGTAGAAAAAAGAGTTGATTCTAAGCAGGAACTTTTAGATTTTAGTGTCGATAAATCTTCAAGTAGCGATACGAAAAATAAAGAGCTTCTTGAAAAAAGTATTAATATTAACACTGCCGATATTGAATTGCTCATTAGATTACCTGGCATAGGTATTAAGACTGCCGAAAAAATAATTGAGCTAAGAAATTTAAAAGGAGGGTTCAGCAATATTAACGAACTACTCGAAGTAAGAGGAATCGGCGAGGTTAAACTGGAAACAATTAAAAAATATCTATACATCGCTAAGTAACAGTTTCTTAAATCCGGCGGAGGAAAAATGAGTTCTAAGAGTGAACCCTGGTATGTGCATGCGATTTTGTATGTCATTATAATTGCTTTAGTTTATGTGTTAATTCAAGTTGCAATAATCGGTCCTACTCAAGTTATTGAACAGGAAAAATACTGGAGAACCGAATCGCGAGCTAGAATGCTTAACTTAAGAGAAGCTCAAATTTTATGGAAGGATAGATACGGTAATTATACCGATAATCTTGAGAATTTAATTTCTTTTGTTAAGAACGATACTGCAATTGCAAATTTGAAAGATCAGATTGATTCTTTAAGCGGCAGATCTAAATATCCTTTTAAACCTTTGATAAGCGGACCGTTTGACCCCGATTCACTATACTGGGCTCCTAAGTCTCATTCTTACTATTTCTTAAAAGTTGATACAACAGTTAATTTCGATACGGTTGTTAATAGAAGAGGTAATATTGTTAGGGTTGATACATTAACCGAAATTGGAAAAAGATATTTACTTGAAGATCCCGACGGATTCGGCAAGATTGGTGACTTAACCAGTGATGCGTTAATTAATACTCCTTCTTGGGAATAAGAATGCAATGCCATTGTTTGAAAACCATGTTGGTGTTTCGCTTAGCATTGATAAAATAAGAATTGTTGAATTAGTTTATTCGGATAATGAATTTGTTTTGGAGAATGTTGATGAAGAAATCTTTGAAGAAAAATTAGATATATCTTCAATAGATGAAAACTTTTTCAACGTTCTCCAAAAATCCTTTCAAGAAATAACTTCACGAAGAGAGTTAAAATCCAATAATATTTCTTTCAGCCTCGATCCGGAGTTTTTTAAGCTCTTTAGAGTACCATTTGATAATACACTTCTCCAGAAAGATCTTTCGGAACATTTAAAGTGGGAATTCACAAAACTTCACCCGAAACTAAATGCAGATGATTATCTATTACAGAATATCGAACTAAAGAAAAAAGAAAATCTACCGGCTAATTATACTGTTGTACTCTGTTTGAATAAAAAATACGTTGAAGCTATACAAAAGCTCTGTAAGTTAAATGAACTTATACTCAGGTATGTTGATTATTCTCATATATCTGCAGACGTACTATTAAGATTTAATAAATCATTGAAAGGTCTGAATGGAATGAGTATTTATAAGTCAAACAAAAGTTATTCTTTAACATTATTAGATGATTATAAACCTGCGGTATTGAAAAAAAGCAAACTTATAAATAATAAGTTGCCTATTGATGAAATCAAAAATGAGATGAGCACAATAATGGTTAATCATCCGGGCTTAAGCAGTTTTCTATTTGCTTTTATATCGGGTATAAATATTGACCAAAGTGAAATCGACGAGATGAATAATTCCCTAAATATAAAATTCAAACGCAAAAATCCTTTCAACGAAGTCAAATTAAGTGATAAGATAAGCAGTTTAACAGGCTTAATAGAAAATCCAATCGAATATGCTCCTGCAATTGGAATTGCTTTGAGACTTTTTTAATGAGAATAATTTCCGGTAAATATAAAAGCCGATCGATAAAAGCTCCTAATCCCAAATTTACAAGACCCACTACAGATATGGTTAAAGAAACGCTTTTCAATATTCTCCAAAACAGAATTGATATTAATGGTATAAATGTACTTGATATTTATGCCGGTTCCGGGTCACTTGGTTTAGAAGCATTAAGCAGAGGTGCAGATCAAGTACATTTTGTTGAAATGAATCATGCAGTTTACAAAGTACTACTTGAAAATTTGAAGAGTTTGGAAGCGGAAAATTCATGCAGAATTTATAAAAAATCAGCTTTGAAATTCACTCTAACAAAAGTACACGAAAACTATGATTTAATATTTGCCGATCCTCCTTTTTTCGAATATGATATCCATGAAGTTTATCGAAATATTATTGATAACGGTTTCTTAAAAGACGGAGCAATATTTATAATTGAAAGATCAATTCAGACCGAGAAAAAAGACATTGAAGCTTTCGGAACTCGACCATTTAAGAAAATCGGCGATAGTTTAATCTATTGGTTTGAAAAGTAATTATCATTTTTTAACTTGGAGCAAGTTTAATTTAATCATTGTTAGCATATTTTTTTTACAAAACTATTTGTTGATATGAAAAAAGTAATTTATCCCGGAACCTTTGATCCTGTTACCAACGGTCACATAGACGTTGTAAGACGAGCTATTGAACTCTTCGACGAAGTAATAGTTACTGTTGCCCAAAATCCTTCGAAGACATGTTTATTCAGTACTGAAGAGAGAGTTGAGATGTTGAAAGAAAGTTTGAAAGACTTTAATAATGTTTCGGTCGATTCCTTCGATGGACTTGTTGTTGATCATGCAAAAGAAGTTGGAGCAATTGGTATTATAAGAGGATTAAGAGCCGTAAGTGATTTTGAATATGAATTTCAAATGGCGTTGATGAACAGAAAACTTAATGATGATCTTCGTACAATTTTCTTAATGCCGCACGAAAAATATACCTATCTCAATTCTACAATAATAAGAAACCTTGCTGCTTTCAAAAGCGATGTAAGTGATTTTGTTACACCCTTTGTAGCAAAAAAACTAAAAGAAAAATTTGATTATTAAATTATGTATATAGAGCTAACAAAATCCAGATTAAATGAATCACCATGAAGTAGAAAAACCCAAAGATTGTTACCCGCCACCAAAAACGGTGTCTTTTACGAGAAGGATTATAACCTCCCGCTTTTTTTACTATCCACATTCCTGTAAGAAAGAAAACACCTCCGACACCATACAGATAAATATAGGGAAGCCAAACATTGAAGAAGATACTTGACATGACATTTCCAAAAATAATGAGCGAGAAAATCTACTTAAGCAAAAAATGATCTGCAAGTGAAATCTTATATAATTTTCCAGATGTATTATTGAATAAACTACTTGAAATAGCCCAATTAGGACAGCCAATTTTAAGAAATTCTGCGCTTAGAGTTGATCATATTGATCAAGATACAACGAAACTTATTGAGAATATGAAATATACTGTGGGAAAGGTAAACGGTGTTGGTTTAGCCGCTCCGCAGGTCTTCCATTCAAAAAGAATTTTTATAATTGCATCAAAGCCAAGCAGTCGCTATCCCAACGCACCTTTGATGAAACCGGAAGTGGTAATTAATCCTGTAATAAAAAAAATGTCCTCTCAAATAATAAAGGATTGGGAAGGGTGTTTGAGTATTCCAGGCATAAGAGGGTTTGTGCCACGCTCTGAATCAATTGAAGTGGAATATATGAATATAAGTGGAGATACAATCTCAAATATTTTTGAGGGTTTCTTGGCAAGAATTTTTCTACATGAATTTGATCACATAGAAGGAATTGTTTTTTTAGATAGAGTGGAAAGCAGTAAGGACTTAATTACGGAAAATGAATTTCAGAAAATGGTCTTATCAAAATAAAAAGAAGCTGTAAAAAAAGTTAATTTCAAATAAATAATCTGTTCTGCGCCTGCCCGTGCTTTGACGCGGGTATCAGTGTTCCAATTTTATAAAAAACTTTACTTTTGAACAGCTTCTCCAAAAATTTATTAATTAGAATATTACATTTCTTTTTCAACTTCTAACGGTCTACCTTCAACAAACTGACCATCGAGAAGATGTTCATTGTTAATGTAAATCACACCATCTTCTTCATGAGGCGTACCAATAACAGAATGAGCAGATTTCAAGCCTCCCATATAAGCACGAGCATCACACATATAAATTAGATCACCAACTTCGGCTTCCATTTTTTTCATATCATTTATAGAAATATTAACGGTATCTTCTTCGCCTTCTTTAACCTTCCAATGTACTTTTATCTTTTCACCTTCACGTTCATTTACTTTTCCACCCTTGAACCATTCTTTAGCTTTACTAATTGACCAAACTGTAAGCCCTTCAGTATTGTCATAAGGATCATATTTTACATAATAAGTAACTGAAAGCGAAACCAAGAATGTCATAATAAGCGCAAGAATTACCATAAAGAAAATCATACCGGGGTCAGAAGGTTCAACACCAAAAATAAATTTTGCAAATGCTATAATAAGAAAGAATAAGACTGATACAGCAGTAATAACAAACATTACTTTACTTGCATTCCGTGTTGTTTTGATTTTCTCAATAATATTTTTTTGATGATTTGTAGTCAAAGTGATAATAACAGCAACCACACCGCAGACAAATAAATTATACAAAGCTCTTATGTACGAATATGGATGAACGGGATCCATTTCTATCCCATGATCAAATGGTGCGATTAATACTCCCGGATATTTTGCTCCAAGGATCATTAAAGCAACACCCCCTAAGAAGGTTGAAATTACAGCAGCCGGTGTAAACCTCCTCCAAAATATTCCTAAAAATATTGCAATTACTAAAGGCGGTGTTAAAGTTGAGTGAAAATACCCGTGTGCTTCATAAACAGTAGGGAAATTTTTAAATGCAAGCACACCAACAACTCCAAGTATTGTAATTACCGCAGACGAAGTTCGCGCAGCAAATAATTCTTTTTTATCGGTTTCTTTATCTGTTAAAATTTTTGCCTTTATCCATTTCTTAAAAGGACGGTGAACATCGTTTATATAAATAGCGGCTGTTGCATTAATTAACGTATCAACTGTTGACATTAAAGCCGCTGTAAGAGCCGCCATAATAAACCCGAAAACACCTGGTATAGCAACAATGTTGGCAACAACTACAAATATTTGATCCGGTGACGAGTTTGGAGGAACTGTTGAGGGGTCTGCAACCGAAATAGCTTTACCAATCCATCCTGCATTACCAACAACAATTGCGGAAAGTGGGAGCATAAACAAAATATTAAATGTTGCTGCCTTTCTCCCTTCATCAACACTTTTTGTCGCCATGAAACGCATTATGAGTCCCATGTTCATAAATAAGAATCCAACAGATCCGGCAATGCCGTCTTGCCAGAATATGCCAACAAAATTAAAACTAGAAGGATCATTAAAATGTGCCAACGGTAATTTCCATTCGGTAGGCAGTAATCTCCAGAAAACATCAAAACCACCAAGATAATCCAAGCCTAAAAGAAAGAGGAAGAAACCGGCGAACAATAAAATAAATCCTTGTAATAGATCCGTGAAAATTACAGCCGTTTGACCGCCAAAGGTTATATAGATACCTGTAATTACCGCAATGACTATAATGGTTCCCATCAGAGTAACATCGAACTCCATACCCCAAAACGCAAAACTTTCAGGTAACAAAGGTAAAGCTGCTTTTCCTAATGTTAAAAATCCGATGCTTATATAACCAACCATATAAAGTATCAACAATAAGGTAGCCAAAAATCTTGCCGACGGGCTGAATCGCTTTTCAAAATACTCCGGGATTGATCTGATTTTTGTATATACGATAATTGGCAGCCATCCGAAAAGAAAGAAAGGAATGAAAAACCAATCATTAATATAAGTCATTGTTGAGGATAGACCATGTTCAAATCCTTTAGCGGAATATTTAACAAAGCTGTGGCTGCCTACACCGGTTGCAACAATAGAAAATGCAATTAACCACCACTTAAATCGTCTTCCACCGAAGAAGAAATCTTTAGTACTTCTGTTGTATTTACCAAAATAGGTACCAAAGAGCATGATCAATAAAAAGTATACAACCATCACAACCCAGTCGGTTGAAGACCCTATGTTGTGAAATGTTTGAAATTTGCCGGGTGCTGTTTCCATAAATTAAAAATATAATGCTGCAATAATTAAAAAGGCGTGCAGAAATACGAAATAAAAATATCCGCCAAGTATAACAAAAAACCATTTTTTATGACGTTTGATTTTAAAATTTAATGCCCCGCTTTTGGTTATAATTATTACTCCAATAAGGAAAAAAAATCCTCCAACTACATAGAGATAAATAAAAGGTAACCAAGTATGAAAAAAAGTCGGCATATTTTTAATTGATCGGATTTCTGTTTTTGAATTTGCTAAAGTTACTCAAGCCCGAATATTTTTGCAAACAAATCAAACCGATTTTATTACGATTTAATATTAAATTAACACTTGATTTTTATCAATATTGGATTTTATATATTTACAAATCAGAAAAAAGAAAACACAAACAATTTTGAGTTTTTAGGAATTACAAGAAAGATAGAGTGAATAGCATCAAAAAATTTTTGCTTTTCAGTTGAAGCCTATCTAAATTTAAAGTCTGAATCTTTTTAATCGTTAAACAAGGAGTAAGTATATTATGGGCATGATGGCCAAGATGAGAAGTTTGGCTCCGTGGTTCATTATTACGGTAGGTGGTTTGTTCGTTTTATTTATGGTTTTATCCGATTCACAATTAGTTAATATTGTTGGGCAGAGGTCCAATAATATCGGGTATGTAAACGGCGAACCTATAACATATCAACAATTTACCAATTATTTTGAAACCGTAAGACGTCAACAACAAGCACAAACCGGTGAAGACATTGATGAAACTCAGTTAGAAGCTCTGAGAGATCAAGTTTGGAGTGCCGTAGTAAACCAATTACTTATCGATGAAAAGATCGATGAGTTTGGTATAGTTGTTACTGATGAAGAAGTCAAGGATGCAATATTAGGTCCTAATCCTCCAGCATTTTTAAGACAAAGCTTTATTGATACAAACGGCGTTTTTAACCGACAAGCTTACGAACAAGCGTTATTTGATCCTCGCAATGCTGAGATACTTATACAAGCAGAAGAAAGTGTTCGTGCACAAATGGTGCAGGAAAAACTACAAGCTTACTTAACAGGATCAATTGTTGTAAATGATGGTGAAGTGAAGAGAAGATTTATCGAACAGAATACAGTAATAACTGCTGAATATGGCTTGATTGATTATAACCGCATTCCGGATACACTTGTAACAGTTACAGATGATGATTTGCGAGATTTCTATAACAAAAACAAATCAAACTACCAGGTTGAACCTCAGCGTAAAATAAAATATGTATTGTTTGAAAGAAAAGCTTCTTTAGATGATTCTGTTAGTATAAGAAAAAATTTGGAAGCAATTATAAAAAATATTGAATCCGATACAGCGTCATTCAGATCTTTTGTAAATATCTATTCTGATCAACCATATGCAAAGGATACATTAACAGTAGATAAAATTCATCCGAATGCCGTCGAAATTTTAAGACAATCAGAAGTTGGTGAAATTATCGGACCAGTACTTGCTCTGGATGGATATTCGGTTTATAAATTGTTAAATAAAATCAAAGGTGCAGAAGAATTCGCTAGAGCATCGCATATACTAATTGCCGGTACTGAAGAAACATCTAAACAAAAAGCTGATTCTGTTTATCAAGCATTGATGGATGGGGCAAACTTTGAACAAACTGCAGTCGAAATTTCTGAAGACCCGGGAAGCGGCTCTAGAGGTGGTGAGCTTGGATGGTTTAGCAAAGGTCAAATGGTACCCGAATTCGAGAATGCAGTTTTTACCGGAAGAATTGGAGTAATTCAAAGACCAGTAATGAGTCAATTCGGTTATCATATTATTAAAGTTACCGATAGAAGTAATGACAAATATGTTGTTGAAAAAATTGTAAATAAAATTCAAGCTTCGGGTACAACTCTTGATCGTATTTATGAGAATGCAACTGATTTCTCATACTTAGCAAAAGAAAATAACTTTGATTCAGAAGCTGAACTATTAGGGTACAATGTTGTTGAAACTCCAAACTTCTCTGAAAATGCTACTTTTATTCCAGGACTTGGTGCTTCAAAAGCGTTGGTCAAATTTGCATTTGAAAATAAAGCTGGTTCTATAAGTGATGTTTATCGTGTGCCTTCGGGGTACGTTGTTGCTCAGATCTCTGAAGTGACCAGAGCAGGATTTAAACCTTTTGATGAAGTTAAGCAACAATTAAGTACAACAGTTCTTCGTGAAAAGAAAATTGAAAAGTCAAAAGAAATTGCCGAAGATGTTTACAAACAAATTTCTATCAATGGCAATCTTAATGAAATTTCGTCTTTAAGTCCGTTTGCTAGATTTGATATTGCAAAAGACTTTTCGCCAAGAGGAAATATTCCTACTATCGGAAGAGAGCAAGCATTTATCGCTTATACTCTTGAAGGCGACTTAAACGTTATTTCAATGCCCGTTGTTGGTAACAGAGGGGCATATTTAATAAAAGTTACTGATAGAACCGAATTTGACCAACTTGCTTATGAGCAGCAAAAGAATACTTTAAGAGAGAGTATATTACAGCAAAAAAGAAGTCAATTCTTTACAGAGTGGATCGCAAAAGTAAGAGATGAAGCAGATATTGTTGATAACCGGCATATCTTTTATAGATAATTTTCAATTTGAGGTTGGCAGAAGCCAACCTCTTTTTTTTATACTTTATCCGAATTACCTTTTTTGTATATTTTCATTCCAATGAATAAAAATCATCTAAAATATTTACCTCTACTTCTATGTTTTTTATCCATTCAGATTTTTTCGCAATACGGTGAAAAGCAATTTAGTTTATCATTTTCGGCTAACTACACAACAACAGCAAGATTTTTTCTAAATCCTAATGCAATTCAAAAACTGTTAAGGGAAGAAAATGTTGAACTCGTTGATATTTACAGCGGCTCTATCGATTTCCGTTATAGAATAAGTGAAACTGTAATAATTGGATTAGGAACAGAGTATATAGAAAAAGTTTCCAAACAAAGAAACGTAATTGGTTTTCCATCTCAGCTAGCCGGTGTTGAAGTTGAAGAAGGATTTAGAATGATTCCTATTGAATTGTCTGTTTATTACTATATCCCTTTTTCAACGGAAGACTTTAAGTTCTTTATGGGTGGGGGTGCAGGAATTTATATCGGGGAATATATTCGTGATTTTGCAAATGTAAGTCTACAAAATGTGAGCCGTGAATTTTCATGGGGTATTCACGGAAGATTGGGAATGGAATATATGTTGACCGAATATTTTTCTGTAAGAGGAGAAATGAAATTTCGGGATCCCGATTTCAAAATGGAAAGCAAATATGATAAAGAGTTTTTTACATATCAAGGTTCAATCAGAGTTTTACCGAAAGAAACCTTTCCAACCAGAGTTAATATTGATGGAATGACTTTTTCCATTGGTGCTGTTTTACATTTCTAATAATTACTAACATTCTTTTTCCTTCTTTATTTTATATATTTTGTAGTTCATAATTATGACAAAAAAGAATATTATATATTTAACAGGGTTTATGACAAGTGGTAAAAGTACAATTGGGCCAATACTCGGGAATGTACTTGGTTGGGAGTTTTATGATCTGGATAAAGTAATTGAAAAAAAAGAAAACAAAAAAGTTGTTGATATTTTTGAAATATATGGAGAAGAATATTTTAGAAAAATTGAACACGATACGTTATATGAATTGTCTTTATCATCAAATGTTGTTATAGCTTTGGGAGGCGGTACGATTTCGCAAAAAGGAAATCTTGAAATAATAAAAAATTCCGGTATTTTAGTTTACCTTAAAGTTTCCCCGGGAATATTATATAAAAGATTGAAGAACAAAATTGATAGACCATTGTTTAGAGAACTTGTGCTTGGGGAAAAGAGTGAAGATGAGTTCCTTAATAAAATTGATGGTCTTCTTAAAAAAAGAGAAGACGACTACAAACAAGCCGACTTGGTCATTAATACTGATCAAACTAGAATTGGAGTAACAGTAGATAAAATTGCCAAACAAATAAAGAGTTTATTTAATGAAAAAAGTTAATGTTAATCTTAACAGCTATCCGTACAGCATTTTAATAGGCAGAGGAATATTTTCAAATCTGCAGGAAATTATAAATGAAAATAAACTTCATAAAAATATCTTTTGCCTTATCGATAAATCGGTTTATTCAATTTATAAGAAGGATTTGGAAAAAGTATTTACCCCACCGCCCGGTAAATTTAATTTTCTAACAATTGATGCAAAAGAAGGCAATAAATCATTATCAACTTTGAAGAAGATATATACTTCTCTTGTGGTAAGTAATTACGGTCGTGATTCACTTTTGATTGCAATCGGCGGAGGTATTATTGGAGATGTTGGAGGTTTTGCAGCCGCAACTTATACCCGTGGAATTAGATATATTCAAATTCCTTCAACTTTACTTTCAGCAGTAGATAGTTCAGTCGGTGGTAAAACCGGAATTAATTTCGGCTCAACAAAAAATATAGTTGGCTCTTTCTATCAACCAAATCTTGTTATAATCGATATAAATTTTTTATCGACTCTTCCTAAAAGAGAAATAATTAGCGGAGTGGGAGAAATATTAAAATATGCGTTTCTTATTAAAGGTGATTATTTCGAATATTTTGAAAAGAATCTTGATAAACTTATTTCGTTAGATGAGAATGTACTTACAAAAATTATTACCGAATCGGTAGAGTATAAAGCTGCCGTTGTTGTTAAAGATGAAAAGGAGGAATCAGGTATTAGAAAAATTCTTAATCTCGGTCATACTTTTGCACACGCAATTGAAGTTGAACATGGACATAGACTAAAACACGGTGAAACAGTAATTATAGGTCTCGCCTGTTCACTTTATCTTTCGAATAAATTAAACTTGTTGAAAGAAACTGAACTCACAGAGGGTATTGATCTTATTAAAAAACTATCAAGTAACATTAAAATAAAAAAAATGGACTACAAAAAAATACTTGAACTAATGAAGCGAGATAAAAAATCGAAGGATGAAGTTTATAAATTTGTTTTGCTGAATGGCTTTGGAAAAGTATTAATTGATGTTGAAGCAGAAAATAATGATGTATTATGGGCTCTTAAACAAGGTGTTAAATTATTTTCCTAAGTTGATGAAAAAGTTAATTCTTTTAATAACGGTTTTCGGTTTAGTTTCTTTTGCTCAGGTAAATAGAGAAACCCGTGCTGTTTGGTTAACAACAAATTTTCGTCTCGATTGGCCACCATCTACTTTTAATCAAGAATTACAAAAAGCTGAACTAAGAAAAATATTTGATGATATTAAACGTAAGCGACTCAACACAGTTTATTTTCAGGTTAGAAGTAACGGTACGGTTATGTTCAGATCATCTTATGAGCCGCTTTCACCCTATATTACAGGTGAAGTTGACGGCGAGGCATCTTATGATCCTTTAAAATATGCTATTGATTTAGCACATGAACGGGGGCTTGAGATTCATGCATGGGTAAACGTTGTTAGATGTTTTACCGGAACGGAAAAGTATATTTTTGAACATCCTTTTCATATTGCGCAAAGAAAACCTCAATGGATAATAGAAAACAATCGTGACGGAAAATCATATTGGCTTGATATGGGGCTTCCCGAAGTCCGTACTTATCTTATTGCAATTTTTGAAGAACTGGTACAAAACTATAATATCGACGGACTTCATCTAGACTTTTTACGATATCCCGGCAGAGATTTTAATGATGCATTCTCATATAATCTTTTCGGGGATAATCTTTCGTTGGATGATTGGCGAAGAAATAATCTTAATACTTTTGTGAAAGATTTGTCTGCAATAGTTAAGTCAATAAAACCGTTTATTAAATTAGGTGCAGCACCAATTGGGATTTATAAAAACAGTTCAAGTGGAAGAGGTTTTGAAGGTTATGGTGAAGTCTATCAAGATTCAAGAGAATGGCTTAAACAAAAATGGATTGATTATTTAGTCCCGCAAATTTATTGGTCATTGGAAGGACCGCCTCGATTTGATCTGCTTGCAAAGGATTGGACTGAAGATACTTTCGGTAGAAGTGTTGTTCTTGGCGTTGCACCATACAAACCGGAAGTTAAAAAACAGTTAAAGAGAATTATTGATTTTACACGCACAACTAAAGCAGACGGCATTGCATTTTTTAGATACGGCAATATTAAAGATGTTTCTCCATTTGTAAACGATAATGTTGCATTGCCGGTACAAATGGCATGGATTGAATCTACTATTCCATTAGAACCGGGCAATCTCCTTTTTAGTTATGATTCCGTTGATCCGAGTATTATAACATTAGATTGGTCTATACCTGCTCATTCAAATCATCTTGACAGCACAAGTTATGTTGCATTATATAGTTTACCAAACAGAAACGTTAAACCAAGTGGTGATACTTTATTTGAAATATTACCTGCTGACAAGCGTTCAATTAAATTAGCAATTGATAAACCCAAAAGAATCAATTATTACTTCACGCTAAAATCTCTTAACAAACTTTGGAACGAGAGTTTGAATTCATCGAACATAGTTGAAGTAACTTTTAGAGAATTGAGTGTTGTTGCCGATATGAATAAGATTTATGAAAATCCGGTACTGGTTAAAAACAAAAATGAAGATCCAAAGGTATTACTCTTTTCAAATAAAAATGAAGAAATAGAAATTCGTACATCCGATAATACTGTATTAAGAAATACTACTATTAATCCAGGCCATAATATTATTAGTCTTCATTACTCTCAAGAATTAATCCACGATATTACAATAAAGTATTTAAGTTCGGGTAGAGAAATTAAGCTTAAATACTAATTTGAAACCTTTGAGATAGTCTTTATCGTGCAAGCTAACTATTTGATTGCCTTTAATTGAAATATTAACTACATTGTTGCACCATTCTTTAGGGAGAGATTTAAAACAAAATGATCTCTCACAAAAATAGGAGGGTATATGAAAACCCTTAAATTTCCTTTTGCAATATTTTTAGGTTTGGTTTTATTATTCGGCAATGTGTTTTCGCAGATACCGGAAAGCTTGGAAGATTCCGAAGTAGTTGTTGAATTAGAACTTTCATTTGTTGACCCTATTTGGGATGGGGTTAATATACCGGATGGACAACGATGCAATGCTTGCGGAGAACACGGATCATCCCCTGAAATTTATGTAGATAATATTCCGGAAAATGCCGATGCAATTCTCTTATACTTTTCCAAAGGTTTGCCTCTTAATTTAAATAAAAAATTTGGAACAGGAATATCAACCATTGGAACCTCAAACGGAGTAATTGGTTATCACATATCCGGTAATGACAGAAAAATTTTAATTCCGTCCGTTTCCGGACACACCTCAGAGTTACCCCAAGGATTTTTCCAAGTGAAACAACCGCTTCAGAAAATTGATGGAGAAAGAGGTGCTTATCTGCCGCCATGTGATTGTGATGATAGAGCATGGTATTTTGATCATGTAAAAGCTGTCAGCATCAACTCATCCGAATCAAATGATTTCACTGAACTTAGAAGTGGAAATCTCACCATGGGAAGAACCAGGTAAATGAATTTTTAAAGGGAGTGGTTTTGTTTTAAGTATTTCCCAAACCACTCCTTCCTCATTCTATCAACTTCTTTCCTGTGACCTTTTAAGAAATGATCTCCGTCTTTCAGCATAACTAATTCGAATGGAATATTGTACTCCAAGAGTTTATATGAAAGATCGAGCGAATCGTGTGGTAATACTCTGTTATCCGCAGTACCGTGTATTAATAAAAGTGGAGTACTCTTTGGAAGCTTATCCGCAAAATTTACAATCGATCTTGATTCACATTTTTGATTGAAGCTTTCCGTCCCATGTTTGCCCATTGTAACTTCATATAATTTTTTCATGAATTTACTTTCATCTGAATTACATCGAAGATTTGCAATACCGCCGGTTACAATTGCACAATTAAAATTATTATCTTTAGTTAAAGTTAAGTAAGTCATCATACCGCCGCGGCTCCAGCCTTCAATTCCCCAACGTGAATCATCGGCAGATTCAATCTCTTTCGCGAGCAATTTTAAATTGATAACATCATTTATATCATCACCGCCGAATTCGTCCTTACCTTCGCCGCCATCGTTGCCTCGGTATTGAGATGCAAAAACAACATAACCCCAACTCGCAAGCTGACCGAAAATTCCCCGTGCGTTAAATGAATCAATTGCACCGGCATTTCCGATTCCACCGCGACACCAAATTATACATGGGTATTTTTTTGTATCATCCTTTAGTCGTGCGATATATCCTTTTACTTTCAATCCATCCGAATCATAAGTGATTTTTTCTACAATCGTATTTTCAACAGTATCATTACCCCAGCCGCTCCTAATCATTTTCTCTTGAATTTGAGTTAATTCAATTTCTTTTCTATCAATAATTTTTGACATAAAAACTCTCTTTAAAATGTATTAAATTTACCGAGCTTGAAAACAAAGATAATTATACTTCAAATATATGTCTAAGAAGAAAAGGATTGTAAAAAAGAATTACATGATACATTATATTGTTTTGATTATAACATTGTCAATCGGTGGTTATTTCGTTTTTTCCGGTTCGGAAAATAATTCAAATATGGAAACAAATTTTTATAGTCAACGTAAATTTGATTTCAAAAAGGAAGGCGAGTTAACTTTTCAAAGTGCTGACGGAAAGTTTATTTCTAAAATTGATATTGAAATTGCCGACGATATGGTTGAAAGAGCTGTTGGTTTAATGTACCGCGAAAGTCTAGAATTTAATCAAGGTATGTTGTTTATTTTTCCAACGGAAGAATATCAATCATTTTGGATGCGCAATACCATGATTCCGCTCGATATAATTTTTGTTAACAAGAAAATGGAAATTGTTACTATTCATAAAAACACGACACCTTTTTCCGAAAAATCTTATCCATCAACAGAGCCGTCAATTTATGTTGTTGAAGTAAATGCAGGTTATACTGAAAAATTTGATGTTAAAGAAGGGGATAAGATAAATTGGCGGTTGAATTAACAATAATTTAATTAGGGAATCACTTTCTTTTTAATTATATATTCTGTCGATTTTTAAGGCGGTTTAGAAATTGCGGTTCAAATTAATTTCAATATTTTTACTTTTCTTGGTTTTCTCACAATTTGCCGTATTATTTACAAGCAAAAGTAATAGTATTGTTCGTAAGCCTGATGTTCTTTCATTTACAATTAGTGAATCTGCCGATCAATTTATTCAGAATAGTAATAAAGTAAATAAAAGATTCACAATAAGAACCTTTGAGTTTTTTAGTAATGAATTAGATAAGTCCCTAAAGATAGATAAAGAAAAGACTCAATTTTTTTATTACAATAGAATTCTGCCGCAAGAATTAACCCAAGCTAAAATCTTTTCAACATTTTTCACTTCTTATTTCTCCTCTGAAGTTTAACGTCTCTTAGTAGTTTGTTCTAAACAAAGAATTATTAATAACGTTAAATAATTTTAAAGGAGAAATAATATGAATCCCGGGAAACAAATTGATTTTAAGAGTGATAAAACTACAGACTTTAGTTTTTATGTAATGGTAATTGCATTAGCTCTTGGATTCTTGATAACACTAGGTTATGTAATTTATTCACTATTTGCTTAGACAGTTTAGAGGGTGACCAAAAAGTAATGTTTTATTTATATTAGCCGCGAATTACGCTAATATTCGCAAATAATTTTATTGTCCAAAGGACTCATTCGAGAATAATTACTTTTCGGTCACCCTCTGCATTTCTATTTATTTTGTTGGGCTATTAAATTAAGTGCGCTTCCTGCTCTAAACCATTTAATTTGATTTTCATTATATGTATGGTTCAGTTTAATTTCATCAACCGATCCATCTTTATGATGAATCTTAAGAGTTAAATGTTTACCCGGAGCCATTTCTTTCAATCCGATTATGCTAAGTCTATCATCTTCTTGAATCTTATCATAATCATTCGGATCGGCAAAAGTAAGCGGAAGCATACCTTGTTTTTTCAAATTAGTTTCGTGAATTCTTGCAAAACTTTTTACAATAATTGCTTTGCCGTTAAGGAAACGGGGTTCCATTGCAGCATGTTCACGACTTGATCCTTCACCGTAATTTTCATCACCTACTACAACCCATCCTAATCCTTTCGCTTTGTAATCACGTGCAACTTGTTGAACTTGTTTATATTCTCCGGTTAATAGATTCTTAGTTTCACCAGCTTTGCCTGTATAAGCATTGATTGCACCGAGGAACATATTATTTGAAATGTTATCCAAGTGTCCGCGGAATCTCAACCAAGGTCCAGCCATCGAAATATGATCGGTGGTACATTTACCTTTAGCTTTTAGAAGTAAAGGAAGTTCAATGTAATCTTCACCATCCCAGGATTCAAATTTTTCAAGGAACTGAAGTCTTTCACTATCATCATTAATAATTACTTCAGTTTTAGGATCGCCTTCACTGCCTGGTACATATCCGCTGTCGCCCTTATCAAAACCGCTTGTTGGAAGTTCTAATCCCTTAGGCGGATCTAATTTTATTTTTTCACCTTTTTCATTTTCTAATTCATCGGTAGCCGGATCAAATGATAATCTACCGGCTAAAGCTAATACGGTTGTAATTTCGGGACTTGCTACAAAGGCAAGAGTTTCGGGATTGCCGTCATTTCTTTTAGCAAAGTTTCTATTGAATGAAGTAACAATTGTATTTCTTTCACCTTTTTCAATGTCCATTCTTTTCCACATACCGATACAAGGACCACATGCGTTTGCAAGAACCAATCCGCCAACATCGGTTAAAGTTTTTAATTGACCGTCGCGCTCGATTGTAGCTCTAACTTGTTCCGAACCCGGTGTAATTGTAAACTGAGATTTTGTTTTTAATCCTTTATCGAGTGCTTGTTTGGCTATACTTGCAGCGCGATCAATATCTTCATAGCTTGAATTTGTGCAGCTTCCAATTAAAGCAACGCTGATTTTATCCGGATAACCTTCCTTTTCAACGGCTTCTTTCATTTTGGAAATCGGCCATGCCAAATCCGGTGTAAAAGGACCGTTTAAGTGAGGCTCTAATTCGCTTAAGTTTATATCTATAACTTGATCATAATATTTTTCGGGATTAGCATGAACTTCATCATCAGATTTAAGTAAATCCTTATGTTTTTCTGCTAAGTCCGCAACATCGTTTCTATCTGTTGCTCTTAGATATTCAACCATTTTGTTGTCGAATTCAAAGATTGAAGTAGTTGCCCCAATTTCGGCGCCCATATTGCAGATAGTTCCTTTACCTGTGCACGAAAGTGATTGTGCACCTTCACCAAAGTATTCGACGATCGCACCAGTTCCACCTTTAACCGTTAGAATACCTGCTACTTTTAAGATTACATCTTTTGCCGAAGTCCAACCACTCAATTTACCGGTGAGTTTTACGCCTATAAGTTTAGGCCATTTTAATTCCCAAGGCATTCCAGCCATTACATCAACTGCATCGGCACCACCGACACCGATTGCTATCATCCCAAGTCCGCCTGCATTAGGAGTGTGTGAATCGGTTCCGATCATCATTCCTCCGGGAAATGCATAATTTTCCAATACAACTTGATGAATAATACCGGCACCGGGTCTCCAAAATCCTACACCGAATTTTTTTGAAATACTTTCTAAGAAATCAAACACTTCTTTATTTTCATCTTTAGAACGAAGCAAGTCATCTTTTGCACCTACTTGTGCTTGAATTAAGTGATCACAATGGACGGTAGAAGGAACCGCAGCAGTTTTTCTTCCGGCATGCATAAATTGTAACAATGCCATTTGAGCTGTTGCATCCTGCATTGCAACTCTATCCGGGGCTAAATCAGAATAATCTTTACCGCGCTGCAATTCTTTTTTTGTACCATTCCATAAATGAGCATAAAGAATTTTTTCCGAATAAGTCATAGGCCTGTTCAAAACTTTTTGAGCCGCTTCTTGTTTATCTTTCATTTGTTCGAAGACTTTTTGAATCATGTCGATGTTTTCTGTCATTTTATCACCTTTTGATTAATTATTTTGTGCGAATATACTGAAAATGAAGAACTTTTTCTTTTCGGGTTACTTGCAATTTGGTTTTCTAACATTGGATATGATAAAGTGCAGTAAACCCTATCGGGTATAGTTAGTTGAACTTAGTCATCATTATACCCGATAAAGAGTAGAAAATAATGTTCGATTAATAATTAGCCTTTTTTTACTTTTGATTCTTGATTCGACTATTTTGCAAGGTGTTATAAAATAGTCTTGACTATTTTGCAATTTCTTGCAAGATTTGTGTGTGCGAAGATATTTATTTGAGCAAATATTAAAAGATCTAGCTAAAAAGATGGTTTTTATCACCGGACCTCGACAGGTTGGGAAAACTTATCTTGCAAAACAATTAATGAGTCATTTCACAAAACCCCAGTACTTAAATTTCGATAACCTTACTGATAGAAGGATTATTACCGACCAAAGCTGGATCCAAAATTCCGACCTATTGATTTTTGATGAAATTCATAAAATGAAAGGATGGAAAAATTACATAAAGGGGGTGTATGATTCTAAACCAAAGGGTCAGTCGATCTTAGTAACAGGAAGTGCAAGATTGGAAACCTTCAGACAAAGCGGTGATTCATTGGCGGGAAGATATTTTCATCATCGTTTGAATCCATTTACAGTTAAAGAATTGAAAGAGCAAGTAGAACCATATGAAGCTGTTGAGTTATTAATTAAATACGGTGGTTTCCCGGAACCATTGCTTCAAAGTTTAGAATTGAATGAAAATGATGCAACGATTGAATCGGATAGATGGAAAAAACAATATTATACGGATTTAATTAGGGAGGATGTTTTAGAATTTAGTCGAATACAAGAAATTAGCGTTATGAAAACACTTGTTGAGATATTGAGAAACAAAGTTGGCTCACCGCTATCACTTAATTCAATCTCTAACGATCTGCAAGTTTCACCTAATACTATCAAAAAATACATAAACATTTTAGAAAGTTTGTATATAATATTTCGAGTCAGTCCGTTTCACAAAAATATTTCACGATCAATTTTGAAAGAACCCAAAATTTATTTTTATGATAGTTCATATGTGAAAGGAGATAAAGGAATTGTTTTTGAAAATGTTGTTGCAGTTTGTCTGCTTAAACACATTCAATATTTGCAAGATTCTTTAGGACAAAGCACAGGTCTCCACTTCCTCAAAACAAAGGACGGAAAAGAGATTGATTTTGTTATTAGTAAAAACGATATAGCCCAAAACTTCATCGAGGTTAAATTAAGTGAAAGGCAAATCTCAGGATCGTTAAAATATTTTTCCGAACGCTACCCAAATGTCGAATCCATACAGTTAGTTCATAACTTGCAGCAGGAAGAAGAAAGAAAATCAATTAAAATTTTGAAAGCGGGAGAATGGCTTAGCGGATTAAGCGCTTAGTTATAATTAATACTGCATTATAAACTACAAATTTATGAAATCGTTTTGCGTATCAATATCCTGAAAAATCAACTCATTTTTACACTCCCAAAATTTCTTTTTGATTGATTTATCTAGTGTCACATCACGCAGATTGTTATTAAAGTCGCTTTCCAAAATTTTATCTTTTGCAAAGTCATCAAATAAAATCGGGTGACCTTTCCTATTGTTATGTGTTGGTTGAATCCAATTAAACTGGTTATCGATTTGTTTAATAAAATCAGAATAAAAATTTAACGGTAAACTCGGTTGATCCACAAAGTGATAAAGATACCATTCAGATTTAGTATTAGTTAATCCAGCTTGAAGAGAGGTGAACATTCCGGATTTATAATTTTCATTGAATACAAACCTCAACTTTTCTTTCTGTTCAATGGAGTTTAAATTCTCTTCAATTTCATTAGACTTAAAACCGGTTACAACAACTACTTCATCGCAAACTTGTATAAGTTTATATGCAATATTATGAATGAAAGATTTTCCATTATTCAATTTTAACAATGGTTTAAAGCTATTCATTCTTCCTGAGAGACCGGCGCTTAATACAATTCCGGTTATATGAAATTTATTTATATCCAAGTTACTTAAAAGTTAAGGTCTGAGAATGGATTAACTATTTCCACACCGTTAATAATTTGACCGTTGTTCAAATCTTCCGAAAACAATTTATTGCAGTTAGCAGATTCTGCAGCCGTTATAATCAACGCATCCCAAAACGAAATATTATTTGCAATACTACAGTCAATTGCTTTATGAATTAAAGTTGTATTGATTTGAACAATTTCCAATTCTTCAAATGATTTTAGAAGTTCTTTTATAATCTTGGGATCCGACTTTAATTTATTTACGGCAGTGTAGTAAAATTCTTGTAGGACTTGCGTTGAAATTATACCAGATGCATCTTCAAATAATTTCGCTATTAATTCGCGACTAATTATTTTCTTTTTGGGATAATGGTTATCGATTGTATAGATAAGAATATTCGTATCAATGAAGAACTTTTCGGTCATAAATTTTCTCACGGCTCCATTTTTTCCCTTTGGAATTTCCGGCTGCTTTATCCATTAAATCAAAAAGCCGATTAGTTTTTTTTGATGAACTACCTGTATTTACGGTTTTTTGAAGGAGTTCTCTAATTAATGCATTCAAAGACTTTCCTTGCTTTTCGGCATATCTTCTACTTTTTTCTATCAATTTTTCATCCATTGATAAAGTTATATTAGGCATAATTTCCTCACACATATTATGTGTAATAATATAATGTCCCGAATAGAGAGAATCAACAACAAATTTCGGTGCAATGGGATAAGGTGAAGCGAGATTAATGAATCAAAAGAGACTTCCACTCTTCACTGCTTTTAACTACAGGTTTCTCGTTCCATGTTTTCAAAGCTTCAAAATCTTTTAAACCGCTGCCGGTCATCAGTAACATTATTATTTCGTCCTTCTCAAAATTGCTTTTTACTTTTTGGTATGCAGCATAAGTTGATGCACATGAAGGTTCAACCAATAAACCGGTTTTGTAAGCAAGTTCTTTTTGAGCAGAGAGTATTTCATCATCACTAACTTTAATTCCATATCCGTTTGATTCTTTTACGGATTTTGCAGCTAAATAAAGATTTCTCGGAGCACCTGCGCTTATACTATCTGCAATTGTATTTGCCGGCATATATTCAAAAACTTCAGAAGTAATGAAATCGACAACTGCGCTGCTTCCTTCTGCTTGAACTGCGATTAGTTTTGGTAAATAATCTATTAGTTCAAGCCGCTTTAATTCGACAAATCCTTTATGCAGACCGCTGAGGATAACACCGTCGCCAACCGGAACAAAAATGATTCTTGGAACTCTTCCTTTTGAATTAATATAAATATCAAAAGCGGCGGATTTCTTACCTTCAATAGTCAGTGGATTGTAAGCAGTGTTCCGGTTATACCAATTATTTTTTTGTGAAATTTCTAAACAAAGATCAAACGCTTGGTCATAGTCGCCGTCAACAACATAAATATTTGCTCCGTATGATTGAATCTGAATTCGTTTTGCATCAGGAATGTTTTTCGGAACGAAAATGTGTGAAGTCATTCCGAGTCTCGCGCAAATCCCGGCTAATGAAGAGCCGGCATTTCCTGTTGAAGCAGCGGCAATTTCGTTTATACCAAGTTCTTTAGCTTTGAGTGCGACTAAAATTGATGCCCGGTCTTTGTAAGAATATGTAGGATTCCTTGTTTCATCTTGGAAGTATAATTCTCTACCATCAATCCTGTATTTCAATATTTGATTAGATGGAAGAGATAATTTTTCTGAATCATTTTTATCAATCTTATTAAAATCAATCGGCCAAAGGTCAGGGTAATTCCAAATTTCACCGGCAGTGAAACTGAGAAACTTTTTTTTGTCGTAAATGTTTTTCAGATGTTCGTAATCGTATTCAATTGAGAGAACGCCCTTTAACGGTTGATTCTTTTCACAGCTTCCGCAATCGGGACATAGGTAAATCATCTTAGATTCTATTAATTCAGAATCAAATTCTTTGCTGCATTTTGTGCAAATATATTTGTAGAGAAACATTTGTCTATTAAAAACTCAATTAAATGATGAATGTCAAAATACGGTAAAAATCTATGCAAAAATAATCAAGTTTGCTAAATTTTAGTTAACTTTAGACAATTATAGTAAAGAAATGAAAAGAAATGGAAACTCAAAAAACAGTATTAGAACAAGTAAAGAGAAAAATTAAACAGCTTTCGAAAATCGAGGTTGTTGACATTATTCTATTTGGTTCACAAGTTTCAGGCGCTGCTCAAAGTGACTCAGATTATGATTTGTTGATTATATTAAAGAATAAAATCGATTGGAAAACTAAACGAGAAATTTATTCGCTAAGTTATGATATAGACTTAGAGTATAACATTATTACAGATGTTCATACGTTGAATTCGAAAAAGATGAAGTCAATTTACTATTCGATGAAATGAAAGATTTCATTAATAAAATTGATTTATTTATTCAAAGTAAATAAATCAATTCCCCCTAGCATTCCTAATTTCACATCGTCAATGACATAATCGCTTTAGCAGTATGCAGTCTATTTTCTAATTCAAGTTTCTTCGTATAGTGCTTAAGTAAACCTTGCTTCTTAATCAAGTGCGGTTTATTTTAACTATAGAGTAAACAAATAAGAACATATAGTCCGGACACGCAATGAGTATATTGAGCTGTTGGCAAAAATTTAAAAACATAAATAGGTATAAAAATGAATTTAAAATTAAAAGAGATAAAAGACATTGTTGCACAAAGTTGTGTAACTATCATCTTGAACACACACAGAACAAGCCCTGACAACAAAAAAGACACATTAACACTCAAGAACCTAATCAAAGAAGCCGAAGAAAGACTTCTTGCGGATGAAAGCAAGCGCGATGCAAAAGCCTTGGTAAAACGCCTGCGAGATTTAGAATCGGAAATTGACCACAAATACAACCTTGAAAGTCTTATCCTTTTTGTAAACGAAAATATTGCTGAATATACTCAATTACCAATTGCTGTTGAAGATAGAGTCGTAATAGATCATACATTTGCTACGCGTGATTTAGTAAGAGCTTTACACTTTGAAACCAATTACTATGTTTTGGTATTAAGCCAGCAAAAGGTTAGGCTAATTGAAGCGTTTAACGACAAAGTAGTTGCTGAAAATGAAAACCCGTTTCCTATCGAGAACGAACAATTTTATTCTACCAAAAAGGTTGAACTTTCTAATGCGAGCAGACAAACTAATCTTGTTGCTGAATTTTTTAACAGAGTGGATAAAGAGGTAAACAAAATAAGAAAAGAAAATCCACTGCCGGTTTTAATTTGGACAGAACAAGGCAACTACCACGAATACTTGAAAATTGCCGACCAGAAGCAGAGTATTTTCGATACCTATTTAAATAAAAATAGAGTGAACGAAAAAGCTCACGCCATTGTTACCGAAGCTTGGAAAATAGTGAAAGAATATACCATTGAGAAAAACAACGCTCGAAAAGTCGAACTTCAAAAAGCTGTTAGTCAAAACAAATTTTTGAGCGACACAAACGAAATTTGGCAAGCAATAAAACAAGGAAGGATTCAAACCATCTTTATTGAGCAAGGCAAATTTCAACCCGCAATATGGGAAAACGATCAAATACAATATGTGTCAGACAACCTGCGGGACAAAAAAGAAGTGGTGGACGATATTTATGACGAACTCATAGAAGTCAATATGAACTACGGAGGCGATGTGGTATTCCTGCCCAAAGGCGAATTGAAAGACTTCAATGGATTCGGAGCAATTACACGGTACTGAAAACCTTTGCTAACAGCAACTACTCAATTGTGGTAGTTCAGTGGTAAATTCTCACGACAGCTATCAGGTTGCTTCCTGTGGGAAGCTGCAAATCGTTAACACATTAATGTCATCACAAGCTTCCCCTTAACCGACACACGCTACATCGTCAAAGACATAATCGCTTTTGCAGTATGCAGTCTGTTTTCCGCCTCATCAAAAACCACGGAAATATTTGGATCATCCAAAATTTCATCTGTAACTTCGTGATTTCTGTCTGCCGGAAGTGCGTGCATAAGCTTTACATCTTTGTCGGCTAACTTAATTCTTCTGCTGTCGCAAATCCAATCGTGATACTTTTCTAAATTTGCTTTCATTTCTTTTTTGCATTCGTCTTCATTATCCAAATATTCCTGTACGCCGTATGCACCGAAGCCGCCCCAGTTTTTAGGGATAACAACATGCGCGCCTTCAAAAGCTTCATCCATATCATTTGTAAAATTTATTTTTGTTCTGTTTTCTTCCGCACGTTTGTTTGCTCGTTGGACGATATCTTCGCTCAACGGAAATTCTTTCGGATGAGCAATTGTCAAATCAATTCCAAATCTTGGAAAAAGTAAAGCTTGTGTCTGCGGAACCGATAACGGTTTTGAATGTGTATCGGCATAAGCCCAAGATACAGTAACTTTCAATCCTTTCGGATCGTTTCCGAATTTTTCAAAGATAGTCATTAAATCTGCAAGCCCTTGAAACGGGTGATAGATATCATCCTGTAAAGACATAACAGGTTTAGTAGAATGTTTTGCCATTTCAGCGAGATAATCAGCACCAATTCCGTAAAAACAATTCCGGGATGCAATTCCGTGTCCCATTCTTGAAAGAATAATAGCAGTATCTTTTGCAGATTCACCGTGTGAGAGCTGCATTTTATCTGCGGTTAAATCGTGTGCGTGTCCACCGAGCTGTGTCATTCCCGCTTCCATTGAGTTTCTTGTACGGGTTGATTGTTCAAAGAAAATCATAAACAAAGTTTTGTGCGGAAGAAAGAGATGCGGTTTTTCTTCATAAAATTCTTTCTTTAATGCGAATGATCTTTTAAATACTACATCGAGTTCTTCTTTTGTCCAATCGTCACAAGTTAAGAAGTGTTTTCCTTTTAAGTTCATTGTTGCTCCTATATCTTAAATATTTGTATTCTTTTTTTGTCATTCCGAAGGAGTCGTATTTTGGCGACTGAGGAATCTCATTACATTATTAACTATAATCTCAAACTTTTTGAGGTGAGATTCCTCACTTCACTTTGTTCCGTTCGGAATGACAGTTGTGCTAATAGTCTCAAATAAAATTAATAACTCATCGCAAACAAAGTATAAAACGCTGATGCTTTTACAAGATGTTCAACCGGTACTTTCTCGTTTGGTGCGTGTGCTAATACTTCATTGCCGGGACCAAATCCGATTACTGGAATATTGTAATAACCGTTAATTGTTACACCGTTTGTTGAGAACGTCCATTTATCAACCTTTGGATCAGCTTCAAATAATTGTTTGTAAACATCGACACCTTTTTGAACCAACGGATGATCTTCTTCAAGTTTCCAGGTCGGATAATATTTTTCCATTCCGTATTCAAACCCGGTGTAAGCTTTAGTTTTGTAATCGAGTAAGAAAGCTTTTGCTTTCATATCCTTTATAATTTCATTGACTTGAGAAAGAGCAAGCTCGCGGTCTTCGCCCCAAGTCAGTCTGCGATCCATATGAATTTTAGCATAATCGGAAACTGCACAAAGTGACGGACTATTAGAAACAAACTCTGTTACAGTTATACTTCCTTTGCCGAGGAATTCATCGGTGTCTAATCTATCGTGAAGTTTTTCAATTTCGAGTGCAGCTTTCGATGCCATATAAATTGCGTTCTTTCCTCGCTCGGGTGCTGAACCGTGCGAAGAAACTCCAAAAAACTCAGCATTCATTTCCATTCTTCCGCGATGTCCGCGGTAAATATTTAAGTTTGTCGGCTCGGTAATTATAACCACATCAGGTTTTAAGTTTTCTTCTTCGACAAGATATTTCCAGCACAAACCGTCGCAGTCTTCTTCCATTACCGTTCCGGTTACATAGAAAGTTATGTCGTTTTCCAGACCAAGTTCCTTTAATATTTTACCGGCAGTAACAGCCGCAACGGGACCGCCTTTCTGGTCAACACTTCCGCGACCGTGAACAAATCCGTTTTTAATTTCACCACCGAGCGGATCGAAATCCCAGTTATCTAAATTGCCCATATCAACCGTATCGATGTGTCCGTCGATAGCGATTATTTTTTTACCGTTACCGATTCTTCCTATAACGTTGCCGAGTTTGTCTATCCTCACTTTATCAAAACCGGCTTCATTCATCTGCCTTTGTAATTCATCAGCCGCATCTTTTTCCTGCGTGCTTAGTGATTTTTTTTGAATAATCTTAGATAAATTTTCAGCAGTATAATCTTGATACTTTTCGGCTAACTTGTTTACTTCTTTTGCAATGTTTTCCATAAATCATCTCACAACTTTTTGAATTCTTTGAATAATCTTTCGCCTTGTTTATATATTTCTTTTTGAATTTCTGATTCGTTTATTCCGATTAATTTTTTGTTCTTCATTAAGAACTTTCCGTCTTTCACGGTTGACGAAACTTGACTTTCGAGAATGCCGTAAATGTAATGCCCCCAAAAGTTGTTTTTATTGAAAGGTGTTGGTGGGACATAATCCCATATTATAAAATCTGCTTTATCGTTTTTATTAAGCGAAGTAAAATCGTTATAAAATTTCTTAATAAATGTATGCTGGCTGAAGTATATATTAATTATTCTTTCGAAAGCTTCTGCAGATGATAAACCTGAATGACGCATAAGTAAGAAAAGATTTTTAATCGATTTTGCCGGATTAGCATGCATCCCATCAGTACCGCAAAGCATAGACAATTCTTTCGGAATATTATTGAAATTATTTATACCTACAGAGTTATTCAGATTGGAATCTATGTTAATTGCAATCGAACTTCCGTAACGAAGGATTTTTTTATACTCACTTTCGGTAAGATGTATCGAATGTGAAAGAATACTTTTTTCATTTAGAAGATTATATTTAATTAATCTCTTTAATGGAAGGCTTCCGAACTCAACCAGACTTATTTTTCGATCAACCGGGTCTTCACAAAGGTGTATATGAATACCAACATTAGTTTGATTTACGAATTCTGCGACATCTATTAAAGTTTGGTTGTTTATAGTAAACGATGCGTGCAGTCCGAATAAAAATTTTATATCATTACTTTCCGAAAGAATAGAATTAATATTTTCATCAATACTTTTTTTTGATAAAGTTTGACCGTTACGATCTGTTGTTTCAAAAGCCAGCACACCATTTAGTTTATATTTTGTTAAAGCATTCGCGATAACACTCAAACTTTCAGTAGCATACACCGGCGAAGAATGATGATCAAAAATATGAGTAACACCGTTTTTAATCGATTCAAGAATAGCCATTTCCGCCGAAGCGTTTATCATTTCATGGTCGAGTGCGTAATCTAGTTTCCACCAGAGGTTTTTGAGAATGTTGGTAAAATTGTTTGTCGGTCCGCTGATCGGTAAACCTTTGGATAAGCGCGAATAAATATGTTCGTGAAAATTTATGTTTGGGATCGTTATGACTTTTCCTTTTGCGTCGTATGAATTCTTTTCGCTCTTGGTATTGCTGTTGAGATAATCTTTCCAGTCTTTCTTTTTTATCTTTTTGATTATTCCATCTGCTAAAATCAAGTCACCGAAAACCGGTGAGATAGAATTCTTTTTGACACTGCAAATCCAAGCGTTTGTTATTTTATTTATCATAATTATTACTCAACTTTAATAAATTTTCCGTAACCGATTTTTCCAAATTTGTTTTCGTCACGATTCATAATTTCTTGACCTCTCAAAAATGTTTGCTTTACAACAGTATTAAAAGTTATGCCTTCATAAGGAGTGTACTTTCCTTTGCTGTGCATATCTTTTGAAGCCACAATTTGTGAATTCCACAAATCAATTAAAGCAAAATCAGCGTCTTTGTCTTGCGTTAGCTCGCCTTTGTCATTAAGATTGAAAAACTTTGCCACATTTGATGATAATAAATTTATCGTCTGCTCAAGAGTTAATCTGTTTTGCAGAAATCCTTCACTAAACAAAAAAGGTACTCGATGCTCTACTCCCGGAATACCTCCGTAAACTTTCCAGAAATTATCCGAGATTTTTTCTTCTTTAGGATTACAACCGGCGTGATCTGTTGTCACGAATTCCAGTTCATTATTCTTAAGTGCTTCCCACAATGCATTTTTATCTTCTTCAAACTTAACAGGTGGTGCGGTCTTTAAGTAGTTTCTAATTTGGTTGTTTTCAAAATCTTTTTGAGTGAAATACAAATAATGCGGACAAGTTTCGGAAGTAAGTCTGATATTTTCTTTTGCAGCGGATCGAATTATTACCATTCCGGCTTTTGAGCTTAAATGAACTACATGAATTCTACAGCCCGTTTTATCGGAAATGTTTTTTATTTCTTCGATTGCTTTTCGCTCTGCTTCAACATCTCTTGCAATACAATATTCTTCCCAGCTATTTTTATTTTCTTTTTGAAATGATTCTCGTCTTGAAACTACCAGTGATTTATCTTCAGCATGAACCGACATAGGTTTGCCGGTTAGCTTAATTAGTTTCGCTGCTTGCTCAATCTGCTCGTAAGTTAAATCTGAAAACTCTTCCATTCCTGAAATAACATAAACTTTATAACCGGCAACTCCCGCTTCGGATAATTCTGTGACTTGTTTTTCCAATTTTTGTAAGTCATCAAAACCTTGTCTACGTACTCCGCCCCAAAATGTAAAATCAATTAAGCTGCGATTTTTTACTACATTTAATTTTGTAGTGAAGTTATTAATATCTGTAACCGGGGGAAGGGAAGTGCATGGCATATCTATTATAGTTGTAACACCGCCGTAAGCAGCTGCGGTTGAGGCGTGTTCAAAATCTTCACGGAATTCGAATCCGGGTGTATCGAAGTGTACGTGCGGATCAATTGCGCCGGGCATTAATAAACAAAAGTTTCCGTCGATTGATTCCCCATCTTGGTTTTCATTTTTATACTTCGACTTAAATTCATCTAGTGATTTTTTATCTTTTACATTATTCCAATCAATTTCATCCGAAAGAAAATTTATCCCCTGAATCGTCTCAGCAAAAACAACTTCTGCTAAACGAAGTTTATTTTCTTTTGTGTTGATGAATATATTTGTGATTGTTTTCATCATTCAACTTGTTGAGTTAGCATCGAACTCATCCCCCGGCCCCTTCTCTTAAAAAGAGAAGGGGAGAATTTAATAATCCCTCTCTTTTTAAGAGAGGGATTTAGGGTGAGTTCTAACAAAATAGTATTAAATCTATTGCTTTTATAACCCAACTTTTTTATTAAAGTCCTCGATTAACTTATCCCATTCGGGAACGATTGAAAATCTTTCATTCCAATAATTTTCATCATACCATTGAGCGTTAAGCTCTTCAACATCTTTACCTTGCTGCTCTATCCATGTAAAATATTTGAGGTTATGTATAGTTTTCTTGTCGTAATAATTCAACTCTTTAAGATAATCAATGCCTTGATGTTTAATAACTGAGTTCCAATCAATTGCAGCTTGAGTTTCATTGTAACTTCCCCAAGCTTCATTCATTTCTTTTAAACGGGATTGATAAAGATCAGCCGAGTCAGTAAAAATTGTAAAGATCACGTCATTTTCATTGTATTCATAATACTTAGCAAGTTTAATTGCGCTTAATAGATTACTTATACAAGAGATACCAAGTTCAGGTAATCGCTCAACAATATTTTTATCAATACCTAAACTTTGCAAATACTTATGTCCGGCTTTTTCGTTAAACAATCTTAAAATTCTCAAAGGGTCTTCATCATCAATTGCGCAAACTGCATCTGTGTTTTTAACATTGTGAATCCATGGAACATGTTTGTCGCCGATACCTTCAATTCTATGTCCGCCAAAACCATTCATTAAAAGAGTCGGGCATTGAAGTGCTTCTGAAGCAAGCACTTTAATGTGTGGATAAAGCTTTCTTAAATAATCACCCGCAGCAATTGTACCTGCAGAACCGGTTGCACTTACATAAGCCGATAAACGTTGATCTTTCTCTTTCACTTGGTTAAATAATTCATCAATCGTATTTCCGGTTATCTCATAATGCCAAATCGAGTTGCCGAATTGATCGAATTGGTTAAAGATGAGATACTCATCACTTTCGGCTTCAAGCTCGTGACATTTATCGTAAATTTCTTTCACGTTACTTTCGCAGCCGGGTGTTGCGTAAACTTCGGAACCAATTTCTTTTAACCATTCAAATCTTTCGTTACTCATTTCTTCAGGAAGAATGGCTACGGAATGAACTGAAAGCAGTGCAGAATTAAAAGCACCACCGCGGCAGTAATTACCTGTTGATGGCCAAACGGCTTTATGATATTCCGGATCAAATTTTCCGGTTACTAAATAAGGAGCAAGACAACCGTAAGTTGCACCGACCTTATGCGCACCGGTCGGAAAATGTTTTCCAACTAAACCAATTATTCGAGCTTTTACACCGGTAATTTCTTTAGGTATTTCAAGAAAATTTATCCCGTCTATTGAACCATCTGTATGATTGTTGTTCCAATTTATTCTAAACAAATTTAACGGATGAACTTCCTGAAGTCCTATCTTTTTTAGTTCCTCTTGAATTTCGGTTGAAATAGTTTTTGGGTGTTTAAGTTGGTTAAAAGTGGGTAACAATATTTTGTTTTTTTTACATCGCTTGATCGTTTTTTCTAAATAATCGGTATTACTGATTTCCCAGTTCCAATTCGTCATAAGCTCTCCGGTATTTCAATATTGTGATACATTGATTATAACAACAACTTGATAATTACTCTTCAAATCTACTGAATTAAGGGGTAAAGTTGAACAAATATTAAAATAATAACGTGGTCTAAGAGAGCGATATAAATAATGAAAATACAAGACAGAATATGGAGACAGATTTATTTTAGTTCAAATAAAATAAATTGTTGACACTCAAAAAATATATTATTAGTTTCTTTTTTAAATATCGTAGTTGGTAATAAGTGAATATAAGTTAATGTAAAAAATTAAAGTACAGTTTTAGATTTACTCAAAATCATTAAGCATTTTGGGTTTTGTAAAATAAAATCTAAATGGAGGTACAATGAAAATCTACAGAATGAATAAACTCGATTCAAATTCGGGCGGCAAAGTTGCTGCGTTTCTTGATATACAGACCGATGACGGAATAATCATTAAAGGATTCCGTTTAGTTAATGGATCTAACGGTCTGTTCCTATCTGCTCCCGATCAAAAGGGAAAAGACGGGAAGTATTATGAAAATGTTGTATTACCAAAAGAGATGAAAGAGCAAGTAGAAAAGCTTGCAATAGATGAGTATAATAAAAATTAATTCATCTAAGATACATTACTAAATCGAATGTAAACGGAACTAGTTGCGGTTTGTGACCGGTTCCGTTTATGAAAAATCATAAATAGTATCTCATCTTACCAAATTTTGATGACAATTCCGTAAAAAATAGTTCACTGCAAAAGTTGTATAAAACCTGCTCAATAAAATTTTTTATTTAGAAATTTAACTTGCAAAACAAATCTAATTGTTATAATTTTTCGAACAATTTATTAAAATGTTCGAAAGGTCGATGATGGCTTCAGAAGTGAAAAAAGGGTCGGATAATTACGAAATTAAAAAAGAGCAAATAAAGGAAGCAGCAAAAGATATTTTTGCCTACTATGGTTATCATAAAACAACATTAGATGATATCGCAGCAAAAGTCGGGATTAAAAAGAACAGTATCTATTATTACTTCGCGAGCAAAGAGGACTTATTCAATGAAATTATTTTGGAAATTTACAATTCGAAGATTTCACAATATGAAAGTGAATCGATAACATTAAACAGCACAATCGAGAAAGTAAAACTTTTTCTGCTCATTATTATTTCTCAAAAATATAAAGAGTCGAAGCAAAACAATATAACTCCAAGTGCATACATAGAAATAGGCAGAGTTATTGAAGAGTCGTATAAAGAACTTTTTGAAAACACAAAAATTATACTTAGTAATGTACTAAAAGAGGGTATTAAAACCGGTGAGTTCAGAAAACACAATACTGATGAAACGGCAAAAACTATTTTAGAGTTTATTAAGGCATTGGAATATTTTGAATACTCCAAAACAACAGGAAAATTTATTACTCAAGCCGATAAAAAGAATCTTGAAACAAGAATCATAAATTTTGTTGATCTAATTCATAAAGGAATTCAAAAAGTTAAATAAACCATTTAATGAGTAACACATGAAAAAACATTTCTCGCACTTAAAAAAGCTAAAACTATCCGTTTTAATTTTCTTTTTTATTCCCCAGTTGTTCTCACAGGAATTTACACTTGATCAAGCAATTGAAACCGCACTTTCTAATAACAGAGATATAAAAATTTCAAAATTGGAAGTTCGGAAAGCTGAAGAAGCTGTTAGTGAAGCATTCGGTTATGCTCTTCCTTCATTAGATATCTCGGCAAGTTTTGCACACTTTTTATCGAAACCTAAAATGGCATTTCCTGATTTTGAAGCACTGTTGACTAATGCAGCTTATGGAATTTTGTTTCACGAGAATGTCATTCCTCATGACGAATCCAAACTAATGCCGATACAAACCAAACTGCAGTCATTTGCCCAAACAAATAACTACGAAGCGACGGCGCAAGTAACACAAATAATTTTTAACTCGGCAGTTTTTAGAGGAATAGGTGCTTCGCAAATTTATTTGAACCTTTCAAAAGAACAATTAAAAGCAAAGACTTCGGAAGTTGTCCTAAATGTTAAAAAAGCTTTTTACGGAGTTTTGCTGACGGAAGAACTGCTCGATATAACCAAAGCATCGTTAAAGAATGCAGAAGAAAATCTGAATAATCTTAGAGCATATTATCAACAAGGATTTGCTTCAGATTTTGAAATGATGCAAGCCGAAGTTATGGTAGAAAATATCCGTCCGAAAGTTTTTGAGTTAGAAGAACTAAATAAGGATACAAAGAATAAATTCAAAATGGTTTTGGGAATTCCGCAATCTGATGTAATAAATGTAAATGGGAAAATTTCGTATGAAGAACATCTTCTTCCTGATATGGAAGACGCAGTCGAAACCGCAGTAAAGAAAAATTTCGATTTAAGTTCACTCAAAGTTAAAATTCAGATAGACGAAGAGTTTGTTGCACTTGACCGTTCGGAATATTGGCCTCAGTTGGCAGCATTCGGTAACATAACTTATGCAGGTTCTTCCGACGATTGGAATTTTCAAAATTATTCATCAACAACTGTCGGACTCTCTTTATCAATGAATATTTTTAACGGAAACAGAACAGCTCGTAAAGTTGAACAGTCATTAATCGGATTAAGACAAACCGAAGAGCAGATAAACACTTTAAAAGATTATATCATCTCCGAAGTAAAGAAAACTTATTACAGTATCGAAAGAGTAAAAGTGCAGATAAATGCCGTTGAACTAAACGTAGATCTAGCCGAAAGAGCTTACGAGATTGCGTTAAAAAGATATGAGGAAGGAACAGGTACTCAACTTGAAATAAAAAATGCAAACATTGAGCTGCATACTGCAAGAACAAACAAGCTGCAAGTAGTTCACCAATACATTATTGCAAAAGCCGAGCTCGATAAATTACTCGGGCAATTAGATGATAGGGAATTGCAATTTATTAAAGACGAAAATAAATAAACGATTTAGGAGATAAATAAAACCATGTTTTTAAAAATAATTTCATTGAAATGGTTGGTAGTAATTGCAATGCTGACTTTTCTTGTTAGCTGCGGAGGTGATGATGAAGCTGCAAATAAGATCGAGACGGAAAATGGAAATCATGTGCCGGTTGCGGTAAAAACAATTGAAGAAGAATATTTTAAGAAAGAGTTAACCTTCTTCACAACACTTTCGGGTATTATGCAGACGACTCGCAGCTCGGCGGTCGGCGGTAGAATTGATAAGGTCAATTTCAAGGTAGGGGATTATGTTAAAAAAGATCAGATAGTTGTCGAATTCCCCGAAGATAATCCCGCCGTTCAATATGAGCAAGCAAAACATGCTTTCGAAAATTCAAAGAAAACTTATGAACGTATGAAAGCACTTTTAGAAGCCGGTGAAACTTCGCAGGCAAATTTTGACGGTGCCGAAACAAAATATCTTGTCGATAAACGCAATTACGAAATGGCAAGACAAGTATTATTTATTGATGCACCGTATGACGGAATAATCGTCGAGATTATGGTTAATGAGGGGGATGGTGTTGACTCGAAAATTCCTCTTTTTACAATTGCAAAACTCAATAAAATGAAAGCAAGAATTTGGACTTCTGAAGATGAAATTCGGCTGATTAAAAACGGTATGACGGCTGAGGTTAATTATAACGGAAAAGTTTATGAAGGAAGAGTAACTCATAAATCAATGGCAATGGATCCGATGAAAAGAGCATTTTATGCCGAAGTCGAATTTGATAATCCTAATAATCAATTAAAGCCGGGTCTAACTTTAGAAGTCGCTGTTAAAATTTACGAAAATAAAAATGCATTAATTGTACCGAGACATTTAATTATCAACAGCAGTGATGAAAAGTCTGTTTATGTTGTTGTTAACGGCAAAGCTGAAGAGCGTAAAATAAAAACAGGTTTTGAAAGCGGTATTTCCGTTGAAGTTTTAGACGGATTAAAACCGGGCGATAAGCTAATCGTAAAAGGATCAAATATGGTTTCAAACGGTCAACTTGTTAATGAAGTTCAATAAGAGGAAAAAATGATTCTTGTCAAAACATCAATTAACCGCCCTGTAATGACAACTATGGGAATTTTTGTTTTCCTCATTTTTGGATTACTGGCGTATTTTAATCTTAACCTTGACCAAATGCCCGATGTTGAAATACCGTATGTCACGGTACAGACTATTTATCCGGGCGCTGGTCCAAAAGAAATTGAAACTCTCGTTACTAAAAGAATTGAAGATGTTATTTCTACCGTTAGTCAAATTGAAAGTATGGAATCTTATTCGCTTGACGGTGTATCGATTATTATAATTGAGTTCAACCTCGCAAAAAATGTTGATGTTGCAAATCAAGAAGTGAAAGATAAAGTTGACCTAATCTTAAACGACCTTCCGGGTGCAGCAGAGAAACCGATAATTCAAAAAGTCGATATACGCGCTTTCCCGATCATTGACGTGGTCTTAAGCGGTGATTTGGATCCTCGTGAGTTATACCATATTGCCGACAAAACATTGAAAGATCGATTCTCTCAAATTCAAGGGGTAGCTAAAGTTGATATAACCGGTGGACAGGAAAGAGAAATAAGAATTGTTTTGGATAACAAAGAAATTTATCAAAACCTGATCTCGATGCCGCAGCTTTTGCAAATTTTAGCTGCTCATAATATGAAAATGCCAGGCGGTTATTTTCAAATCGATGATCAGGAATTTACGGTAAGGTTGGATGGTGAATTTGAAAGTCTTGATGAAATCAGCGAACTACAGATACCAACACCTTTCGGTTATAAAAAACTTCGTCAATTTGCAGCTGTTTCCGATTCGGGAAAAGACATACGGCAAAGAACAATTTACTTTGATGCCCACAAGCAATTTAGAAATGAAAATGTTGTTCGTCTCGGAATTGTAAAAAGTGCAGAAGGTAATGCGGTTGAGGTTGCTAATGCCGTTAAATCTGCTTTGCCTGAAATACAAGCTGCGCTTCCTGCCGGTACAAATTTGGAAATTGTAAACGATCATTCCGTTTTCATCCGTTCGACAGTTGATGATACAATGAGCAACATTTTACTTGGTGTGATTTTTACATCAATTGTTCTCTTTATTTTTCTGACCGATATACGTTCCACAATTATTGTTGCGCTTTCAATGCCTACTTCGATTATTTCTACTTTCCTTCTATTACAGGCTTTTGGATTAACTCTTAATATGATGACACTGATGGGACTGTCTGTTTCGGTTGGAGTGCTCGTGGCAAATTCTGTAGTTGTTCTTGAAAACGTGTTCCGGCATAAGAAAATGGGCAAGGATAATAAACGTGCGTCATATTTTGGTACAACCGAAGTAATGGTTGCCGTTCTTGCTGCAACAATGACGAACATCGTGGTATTTCTTCCCATTGCTAATATGTCTTCAATGGTTGGTAGATTTTTAAGAGAACTTGCACTAGCCGCAAGCTTTGCTACTTTATTTTCTCTGCTCTTTTCTTTTACACTAACACCTATGCTGGCTTCATTAATTTTACCTCAAAAGCTAACGGTTGGTAAAATTAGCAACTGGCTCAACAAACTTTTTAAGTCGTGGGATGACGGTTATCAAAGACTTCTTACCAAAGTATTAAAAAATAAACTGCGTTCGGTTACTGTTATTGCAACGGCTTTTATATTATTTATTCTGTCGACAATTATTTACATGCCGAATATCGGGTTCGAGTTTATGCCGAATTTAGACGACGGAAAGATTAAAGTTGAAGTCGAATTACCCGAAGGTTATAATTTATATGAAACGGCAAATGTTCTTTCGGTAATTGAGGATAGATTAAAACGTTATCCCGAAGTTGAGCATATACTAACGGACTTGGGGAAGATAAGCGACCTTAACACCGGTTCAAATATGGCTCGTATGGACGTACAACTTGTAAATGAAGATCAACGAGATATAAGTCTGGATGGTATGATTTCAAGCTTTGTTTATGGTCTCTCCGATATACCTAATGCAAATATTGTCGTTGATTACGGTTCAGGTATGGGTATGGGCGGAGCTCCGATTCAGTTTTATCTTCAAGGACAGGATCTGGATGTTCTTGAAAAATTAAAAGAAAAAATTGTTGCAGAATGCAAAGATATCCCCGGGTTAATAAACTTTGATAACAGCTCGCGTGCCGGTAAACCTGAAATAACTCTCTTCCCTAAAAGAGAAAAACTTGCCGAAGCCGGGGTTACAGTTCAAGAGCTTGCATTTACTCTTCGAGCGGCTATAGCCGGATTGGAATCTACAAAGTATCGTGAAGAAGGTGAAGAATACGATATTACCATAACTCTTGCAGATAAAAATGTTGATACACCGGAAAAGGTCGGTAATATTCCTATCGTAACTCAAAGAGGAATTGTATATAGAATATCGCAATTAGCGGATGTTGATTTTACGGTTGGTTATACAAAGATTCTTCACCGAGATAAATATACTACAATTCAATTTACCGGTTCACCAAGCCCTGATGTTCCTTTAGGGGATGTTACTTCCGAAATCGAAAACAGATTAAACAATATGGATTTCCCCGCCGGTTATAAATTTAGTTGGGGCGGGAATGTGAAAATGATGAACGAAATGATTGCCGATATGCTGTTTGCATTTTTACTTGCGATACTTCTTACCTATATGCTGCTTGCTGCAATATTGGAAAGTTTCTTGCAGCCGTTTTTTATTTTGCTTACAATACCGTTGGCACTAATAGGTGTTTTCGCTTCACTTTACCATCTAAGTATATCTTTTGCTATTACATCATTAATGGCGCTTATTATGTTAATTGGTATCGTTGTTAACAATGCTATATTAATGCTTGATTACACGAATCAACTTGTTCGTGAAGAGGGGATGGGTGTTAAAGATGCACTTATACAAGCATGCCCGACAAAGCTGAAACCAATCTTGATGTCGACAATTGCAATTATTCTCGGTATGCTTCCGATGGCTTTGGGAATCGGAGATGCAGGTAAAGAAATGCGCATCCCGCTTGGTGTTGTTAGTATCGGTGGTTTGTTTGTTTCAACTTTCTTAACATTATTTGTAATTCCATCTTTCTATTTTATTACTTCAAGAAAGAAATCAGAAGGTATCGTAAAAGATAAAATATAATAAAATATTTTGGCTGAATGCCCGGAGGTTTTATGAAAGCAACAGCGAGAATCGAATTTGAATCCAACGGTGTTAAGTGTTATGTAAAGGATAACTTTGCAATTCTTAAATTGGCATGCAATGCATTTACTACATTAACAAGTTTGGACCAAGCAAACAAAATTCTACCTTGGTTTGATGCAATCGAACAGGAAGATTCGATATCCGGTATAATTGGTGTAACTGAAAGAAACTGCATGGGTGAAAAATCATTCGAAGAATTTTTGTCCGAAGTTGCCGGGAGAAATATATCCGGGAGTGAAGATAAGCTTATTACACGTTTTGAAAAGTTGGAATTAAGAGCTATTGAAATTAATATGCTCGTTAATGTTATAAGAAAAATTTTGGGATTTAAAAAAATCTTTATCTCTACTATTAACGGAGAAATTGTAACACCGTTTTTCGGTATAAGTTTAGCCGGTGATTTTAGATTCGCAAGCGATGATACAAAAATTTTGTTTTCTCATGTTAAATACGGAATACATCCCAGCGGCGCTATTCCTTTCTTTTTACCGAAATATATTAATCACCAGCAAGCAGTTGAATTTATGCTAAAGGGGGGAGTACTCACAAGTTCAGAAGCAAAAAACCTTAATCTAATAAACGAAATTTTGCCTTCGGAAAACTTTGAAGAAAATTGCATTAAGAAAGCAGCCGAGTATGCAAAGATGAACCATTCTTTAGTCAGAAGTACAAAAGGACTTATATTCAGAAACATGAAAGAGTTTGAAGATTATGTTCAGTTGGAAGCAAATTATGTGTTTAAATAAAAAAATCCCCGGGATTTTCTTAATTAAAATGGATTAGCAAAAATTTGTGTTAATTATTTTTATCTGACAAATCCCGGGGATTTTATACCCATTGAACCTTCGAGGTAAGAATTTGCTGTTCAAGTTGTTTTTCCTCGAAGGTTGCTTACATGCAGAAATTAACCAGTTTACATTAACAAACCAACTTGAATATCCATAACATTTGTTCCGGTTGTACCGGTTTTAATTAGTGTGCCTAAAGATTTAAAAAAATAATATGAGTTATTTTCTTCCAAAAACTTTTGTGGGTTAAGATTTAATTCGAGTGCTTTTTTCCAAGTCTGTTCGTTTATAAATGCACCGGCTGCATCGGTTGGACCGTCTCTTCCATCTGTACCTACACTTGCAATGATAAAATTTTTGTTTACTTCTTTGATTTCAATAAGCGAAGCCAAAACAAGTTCCTGGTTTCTTCCGCCGAGACCGTTTCCTTTAATTGTTACGGTTGTTTCGCCACCGAAAATCAAACATGTGGGTTTATCGACATTCAAATTATTTTTTAGATGATTAGCTATTTCTTTACCCGCAGAACGGGCTTCACCAACCAGTTTATCATTAACTATTTTTGAATCGAATCCGAGTTGTTCGGCTTTTTCTTTTGCAGCATTTAATGCGGTTAAATTATTGCCGATAATGAAAATAAACTGATTCTCAATTTGTGGATGACTTAGTTTATTATCATCGGATAATTCCCCAAAATATTTCTTGATTGAATAAGGAATTTTATCAAACAAATTATATTTGTGAAGTACAGTTCTTGCATCACGATTTTCTTTATCATTAATGAATGTCGGTCCCGAAGCAATTGATTCAAGGTTGTCTTCTACAACATCGGAAATAATTAAAGTAATTGATTTTGCCGGATGGATAGCTTTACCAAGTTTACCCCCTTTAATTTTAGAGATTGATTTTCTCACGATATTTATCTCGGTAATATCAGCACCGGACTGCAATAATAGATCGGTCAGTTTTCTATAATCGTTTAGTAAAATTCCATCGGGAAGCAATTCCATTAACGCAGAACCTCCCCCGGAAATTAGTGTTATTACCAAATCGTTCTCAACCGCTGAAGAAGCAAGTTTGAAAATTTCTTCTCCGGCGATAAGTGAATTCCTATTAGGAAGAGGATGACCGGCTTCAATTAGTTTTATCTTAGCAAGTTTTATATCACTTGCATCGTAAACCGAAACAACACCTTGTGTTATTTTGCTTCTGAGAATTTTCTCAATTTCATAAGCCATAAAACCGGATGCTTTCCCTGCACCGATAATGTAGATATTTTGTATTGTCGATAAGTCGAATACCGAATCGGCAATGAAGAGGTTGCTCTCGTTTATTCGGACTGATTTTGGAATTAATACAGAAGGTTTTACTGTTTCGATGGAGGCGTCAATAATTTGTGTGCAGTATGATTCGAGAGTTTTCATTTTTATTACATTAAAATAAAATTTAATAATGAGTGAACCAAAATTATATTAAAGCTAAAAGGCGGGGATTAATATTGATTATTCTATGCTGTTCTGTAAGGTATAGAAAAAGTAACGGTTGTACCAACACCGTATTCGCTTTCGGCATTAATAGTTCCGTTGAGTAAATTTACATATTCATTACAAATTGTTAAACCCAAACCGGAAGAATATGTTCCTGTTCTATTGCCTTCGCCGTGGAATGGTTCGAACATTTTGTCAAACATATCAGGAGGAATTCCTCTACCGGTATCCTGAATTACAGTTGTTAATACACCACGTTCATTCGATTCGGATTTATAATTAACGGTAACTGTAATTAATCCATTCCTAGTAAATTTTATAGCATTGCCAATCAAATTAATCAGTATTTGCCGGTATTTGTGTTTATCGGTTATTATAGAAATACTTTCTTCGATTTCTGAATTGAACACCAATTTATTTTTACTTGTTTCAGCCAAATAATTCAGCAGTTTCATAACGGAATTTATTTCATCCATAAGTTTGAAGGCTTCTTCTTCAATTTCGATTTTACCTGCATCAATTTTAGCGAAATCCAAAAAGTTATTTATCGTTTGAAGTAGTGATTCCGTGCTGACCTTAACTGTTTTGGCAAACTCTTGAAATTCTTCAATGGAATTAATCTGACCGTTTTCAATCATATCAAAATAAACAAGAATTGCATTCAGCGGTGTTCTTACTTCGTGGTTAATTTTAGCAAGTAATTTAATTTTTTGATTTTTGTCTTCAATAACCTGCTGCGCTATTATTTCTTTTTCGCGTACTTCTTCAAATAATGTTTCCAAAGCAAGATTTCTCTCTCTTTCGGCTTTCTTCTCTTTCGTTTTGTCTGTAATAATGCATTGAATTGTGCGTGGAGTATTTGTGTCTTCAATTCTTTGAGCGGTAATTTCTAAATGTTTGATCTCTCCGTTCTTGTCTACTATTCTTTCTTCAAGATGGTCATATTTCCCGGCGCTAATTTTTTCTTTAAGTAATTCTCTTTCCTTTTCTAACGGAGCCAGGTGGTCATATAAATTATGCTCAAGTTCCGTGTCGTCAATATCGAAAAGATTAAGAAAATTTCGATTTGCCGAAATAATTTTTCCGTTCTCGTCAATTCGTAAAATGCCTACCGAAGCATTGTCAAACAAGAAATTAATTTCGTTGGTTTTCTCTATGTATTTTTTTCGATTTTTATAAATTACAGCACTTGCAGCAACACTCAATAAACTTATGAAACTGACAAAAATCACCAACGATAATATATTCGGCAATTGAAATATGTTTTTATCCGAATAAAAAATTGATGCCGCAAATAGTAAATTATAATATATAGCAACTATAATCTGTTGAGTAACTTCCCAGCTGAAAATTATTGCAAATGTGAATATCAATAAAGATAGAATTTGAGAGTTGATGTAAATAGTCGACGGAATCATTATAATAGTAAAAACAAATGAACCTATCAGACCTAAAATCAATAAGTGCGTTAATATTATTAAGATTTTTCTACTTAGATTTTTGAAAGATAGTCCGAATATTATTCCGGCAAGAAAAGTAAAAGAGACTCTTGCAAGGTATAACTCAATTTGAAATCCTTGGAAGAAATATATTTCGAAGAGCATAGACCAGGCACCGGCAACAATTGAAATTGCAGATAAAATCCGTAATGGATTGATATGTGAATCTACACTTTCATAAGATATAATACCTTTTGCTTTCACCTTAGTACCTTACTAAATTGGTTTTTAATTATAACATTATTACTACTTAATTTAACTAACTGACAGCATATTCGCTATGATTTATATCAGAAATTGTAGTCCTCGCATATAACTAATATATTTGAAAACCAAATGTTTTCATAAATGAAGTTTTTCAAAAAAATCTAAAGAAAGTCTTTATATGAAAAAATTACTTTCCCGTGCTTTATTCCTTGCAATTGTAACGGTTCTATATAATGTAATAGAAGGATTCGTTTCTGTAATATTTGGTGCTGAAGATGAAACTTTAGCACTTTTCGGATTTGGTGTTGATAGTTTTGTAGAAGTTATTTCCGGTGTAGGTATTTTACATTTTATTTTCAGAATGAATTATAAAGAAATTTCTCTGCGTGAAAATTTTGAGAAAACTGCACTTAGAATTACCGGTACTGCATTTTATATACTTTCTGTCGGATTAATAATCGGTTCTGTTTTGATAATTGTAAATGATGTAAAACCAGATACTACTTTACCGGGAATAATAATTTCACTGATCTCTATTGTAGCAATGTATTACTTGATGAATGCAAAATTGAAAGTAGGAAAGGAATTAAAATCCGATGCTTTAATTGCCGATGCAAATTGTACTAAGACTTGTTTTTATTTATCATTTGTACTTTTGGCTTCCAGCGGATTGTATGAAATTTTTGAACTGGGATTTATTGATGCACTTGGTTCTTTGGGAATTGCTTATTTTGCTTTTAAAGAGGGAAGAGAAGCTTTTGAAAAAGTTAGAACAGGTAACCTTGCCTGCTCTTGTGAAAATTAATTTATTGAAATATGGGACACGATCATAATCATAAACCGTCATATAATAAAGCATTTGCTCTCGGCATAAGTCTTAACCTGATTTACATTGTTGTGGAATTTGTTTACGGAATTATAGCCAATTCGATGGCTTTAATTGCAGATGCCGGGCATAATCTAAGCGATGTCCTCGGATTAGTTTTAGCTTGGGGTGCACATTATCTTGCTTCCAAATCTCCTACCGATAAAAGAACTTACGGATTCAGAAAATCAACTGTGCTGGCATCATTAATAAACGCGGTGATTTTATTAATTGCCGTTGGGGCAATTGCTTTTGAATCAATTAAGAGATTTACAAAACCGCAAGTTATCGAAAGTGAAATTATAATTTATGTGGCTCTTATTGGTGTAGTGATTAATGCATTTACCGCCTACTTGTTTTTTGCCGATCATAAACGGGATCTGAATATTAAAGGAGCTTTTCTTCACATGGCTGCTGATGCCGCTGTCTCTTTGGGAGTAGTTATTGCCGCAGTAATTATAAGTTATACAAACTATTATTGGATTGATCCCGTAATCAGTCTTGTTATTGTTTTGATAATTACTCTCGGCACTTGGGGATTGTTAAGGGAGTCCTTAAATTTATCTCTTGATGCTGTTCCAAAGAATATCAACTTTGAAGATGTGCGTAATTATTTATCAAAGTTAGACGGTGTTAAAAACATTCACGATCTTCACATTTGGGCTATGAGCACAACCGAAACTGCACTTACAGTTCATTTGTGCAAACCTGATGCAAGTTATGAAGACAATTTTATTGAAATGATTAACAGAGAATTAAAACAAAAATATGAAATTGATCATGCCACAATTCAAATAGAAACTTCAGAAAATTGTAATGATTGCAGCATGAACGGACAGAATAATGTTTGAGGAAACAAATGGAAAGAAATGAAATAATTGATTTATTGAAATTGAGCAAAAAAGATCTTGCTTTGATTGAACAGAATGAAATTGAATTAAATCTTATTAAACGACAATATGATCAGATAATAAAGGGGACGAATTTTGTTAAACTAAGAAAACCATGTGTGCTCAATAACGGTATTATTAAAATTGAAAAAAGTAGGAAAGAAGAATTAATAAAAACCCAAGAGGAATATTGTAAATCAAATGATGTTATAAAATTTATCCCGGCATCCGGGGCTGCGTCGCGGATGTTTAAGAAACTCGAAAGTTTTTTAAACTCGGATTCCGAGTCCCTTCAACTTGATGAAAATAAAGATGTAGCTCGTTTCCTGGATCAATTGGAAAAATTTCCTTTTTACGATGATTTAAGTTCTGTAATACAAAATAATGGTCTTGATATTATCACTCTTAAAAATGAAGAAAATTATAAAACAATTTTAGAATATCTTTTAACTAAAAAAGGATTGAACTACTCGAACCTTCCCAAGGCATTAATAAAATTTCACTCATACAAGAATGAAAAGAGAACTTCATTTGAAGAGCATGTAGTTGAAGCAATAGAATATGTTCCAAATTCCGAAAGAAAAGTTAATCTTCATTTTACCATTTCTCCCGAAATGAAAGAAAATTTTGAAGATGAAAAAAATTACTTAGTCAAAAAATACGGTAATGAATATGAACTCAATATTTCATTCTCGTATCAAAAAAAATCTACCGATACAATTGCTCTCGATATGGAAGATAATCTCTTTAGAGAAAATGATACACTTCTTTTTCGTCCCGGTGGACACGGTGCATTAATAGAAAACCTAAACGAGTTGAATCACGATTTAGTTTATATAAAAAATATTGATAATGTTCAGCGTCAAGAAAATCTATCGTTGACCTTTGAATACAAAAAATTAATCGGCGGTCTTCTTATTCAAGTCCAAAAAAAGATTTATGAATTATTAATGAAATTAGAAGCCGGAGTTAGCAAAAAATATTTGACTGAAGTTATTGAATTCATTAATCAAGAGCTGGGTTATGAATTTACTTGGGAGGAGAATCTTTCGGTTGAACAGAATAATAATAGAGTAATAGCTTTCCTAAATAGACCGATTCGAGTTTGTGGAGTTGTAGTAAATGAAGGTCATCCCGGCGGCGGTCCATTCTGGGTAGAAAATATAGACGGAACAATATCAAAGCAAATAATTGAAAGCGGTCAAGTAGATAGAAGCAATTCCGGGCAAGAAAGAATATTTGAAACATCAACGCATTTTAACCCGGTTGATTTGGCATGCAGTCTAAAAGATTTCAAAGGTAAGAAATTTGACTTGACCAAATTCGTTGATAACTCAGCCGTGTTTGTTGCCATAAAATCCCAAAGCGGAAGAGAACTTAAAGCACTTGAATTACCGGGACTTTGGAATGGAGCAATGGCTGATTGGATTACAATTTTTATTGAAGTACCGAAAGAAACTTTTACACCTGTGAAAGAAGTAAACGATCTCCTTCTCGATTATCATTTATAATTATCTTTGAATAACAGCGAAAGATTCACTTAATGCATAAATCCGTTCGTCCTCTGGATTAATCAATTTTATTTGATAATGTACAGACGGTATAATATTCTCATTTGTCTGCCATGAATACGATCCTGTGTTTTGAATATTTGTACCGATTACATATCTAAGTGTTCCTTTCTTAACCACATGAATATCAATTGTTTTTGAATTTGAGAAAGATTTAAACTTGATAGGGACAATATCACCAAGATAATAAATATCGGCTTTCTCCGGTTCTTCAAAAATCTGGAAATCAGTGCCCGGATAAATTTGCGAATTGGGTTCGGAAGGAGTAAAGTTATTTTTTCGGCACGAGACGATGCTTAATGCAATTATAAATAATATTATACTTTTTCGTATCATAATAATTCATTTGGTTATCGTTCTTAAGATATAAAAAATATCGAAAAGGAAAAATGACATTTGTTTTTATTCTTCAAAATTCATTTGTCTCATTCAAAATGTATGCTTTTTTATATTATTTACAGCTTTATCGGGAGTAAGTTCTTCCGAGAATCAAGGAACTTTTATATATTTATTCCCAATACAAATCGGTCTACAGCAGATTGTGAAAATCAGAGAATACAACATTAAAAGTGATTACAATGAAGTTACCCCGGTAACAAAATTAATTCACTCATTTTGCCTGGAAGAGAAAATAAAAACTACCGATTGTAATGAAATAGAAATTTGTCTTATCGAAGCACTTAATAATGTTATCAAACATGCATATAAAGGGGATTCTTCAAAAAGTATTAATATTGATGTTCGGATTAACGATAAAGAACTGCAGATAAAAATAAGCGATACCGGGTTACCCCGCAAAAATTTCAGTAAACCCAAACTCGAGTTTGATCCGAAGGACATAGAAAATTTACCCGAAGGGGGAATGGGATTATATATTATTGATCAATTAATGGATGAAATATTTTATGAATCACAAAACGGTATTAACATCTTTCATATGAAAAAAATAGTTGCCAAACCTGCCTCAGTGTAACTTTTCAAACTTTTTGTGGTTTAAGGATGTCTAATTAAAAAAATAAAAGACGTAATTACATTGAAAATATTTATCCTATTATTAGTACCCATCACACTTTTGTTTGCTCAGGATACAACTAAAAGTGAAGCTTTTAAGAGAGATCTTCCAAAAGGAAGATCGAGTTTACATCAGCCAAAGTATCCTTCTTATCCTTTGCTAACCGGGTTTGTTATTCAGCAAGAGGCAAATAACGGTGATCCCTTTGCCCAGCATGAGTTAGGTATAAGATTATTATTCGGAAATGGATATCAACCTGATACGACAAAAGCTATATTTTGGATACGAAAAGCAGCAAGTCAAAATATATCGGCTGCAAGATTTAATTTAGCAATTATGTATTATAATGAAATTGGCGTTGATTGGAATCCTTTTTCCGCATATAAGAATTTCCAGTTTGCCGCGGAAGCAGGAATGCCCGAAGCTCAATTTGCTTATGGAATTTACTTCACCGAGCATTTGGTAGTCAATAAAGATTTAGTGCAGGCTTATAAATGGTTTAAAAAAGCTGCCGATAAAAATTATCAACCGGCTATCGAATCGCTGGAGTACTTGAAAGATTTAGGATACGATTTAATTGATGAAAAGGAATTCAAAGATGATGATTCTCAATATGTTTTGGAGAAATCGCAAATATCTTCATTAATTCAGCAGGATTGGAGTTTTGATTATTTTGACTTCGGTGAAGATACACTAAGCTCAGAAAAAGAAAAAGAAATTGTTGAAAATCTACTGACCGAAAATAAAGATGAATTAAAAAGAAAACTCGGCGTAAGTGATTTAAGAAATACCGAAACAATTGAAGATACTTCCTCTCTTGGTATAATTAATTTTGCTGCAGAAACCGGTAGCCCCGAAGCTTTATTCTTTACTGCAACTGCATCTGAAATGGGCATTGTAACAAAAAGAAATATAGTTGATGCTGCATATAAGTATTTACGTGCTTACCGTCTTGGTTCTCAAAAAGCAGCTTTAAGGTTATTACAAATAATTAAGGATAGAAACATTTTCAAAACGCTTAAGTCGGAAGTCGATGATAATAACGCAGACGCAATGTATACTTGGGCAGGAATGATTGCCTTGGGATTTGATAACAGTTTATCCGATATGCAGGCTTATGAACTTTTAGAGAGAGCAGCAAAGCAAAATAATATAAACTCAATTATAGAAATCGGTTTAAGTTATTATAGCGGAACTCTTGTAAAAGAGGATAGGCAGAAAGCAATTGAATATTGGAAACGAGCTGCTGATTTAGGCAGCAAAGAAGCCGAGGTAAGAATTGCTTTTGCAAATATTTCGGTAGACAAAGCTGATTATTCCGACGAGATCAATACACTAAGAATTAATGCCAATCAAGGATCGGTGCTTGCGCAAACTGCTTTAGCGTATTGTTATGAAAACGGGATCGGTGTACGTACTCGAAAATCAATGGCTGCCAGATTATATAGACAAGCAGCATCGAGAGGAAATGTTACGGCATTTAATTCTTTGAAAAGAATGTATGATGAGTTAAGACCCGAAGAGGAAGAATTCAATATATATTGATCTATAAATAAACCCCGAAGGTAAGGGAAGAAGATTAAGATCTATTTCCTTCGAGGTTACTCAATTTATTTTTTTCAAGATGAAAATCAACCTCAACCATTTTGCGTGTAAGAGCTGCTAAACTTTCGGTAAACTGATGATTTTCAATTACAACTTCTCTCGGCGCTTTTACATAAGTTGGAGCAAAATTCCAAATTGCTTTTATTCCTCCCTCAACAAGTAAATCTGTTGCAGTTTGAGCCGCATGAGCCGGTACTGTTAATACTCCAACTTGTACATTCATCTTTCTTGCCATAGACGGTATTTTATCTAAAGTAAAAATCGGTACTTTGTAGATTTCGCTTCCGATTTTATTTTCATCGGTATCAAAAGCGGCGACAAAATTTAAGCCATACTCGCGAAATCTATTATATCCCAACATTGCAGAACCAAGATTACCGGCTCCGATAAGAAAAGCATCCCTGCGTGTAGTCCATGTAAGAAATTCGAGTATTGCTTGAATTAATTCCTTAACAAAAAAACCGGTTTTGGGTTTACCTTTGACGCCTGTATATTCTAAATCCTTTCTAACTTGTGTAGAATCTAAAGAAAGTGCTTGAGCAATAATTGTGCTTGAAATTTTTTCCACTCCATTTTCCAATTGTTTTTTTAGAAAATGAAGATAATGAGGAAGTCTTCTCATTGTTGGTTCGGGTGTAATTCTCACATAAACTCCTTTGATCACAAACTCGTACAAATATGAAGAAAAATTTCTCTAAAAACAAAAGTTTGTAAATTGCTTAATATAATATAGAGTTAATCTTTTTTGAATTTCATAACTGTTTTAATTAATTCTTCATGTCCCTGAAATGAGAAGTAATTTCGAAAATATGAGAATGGCTTTTCTGTTAAAACTATTTTTCATTTCGTTCAAAACTGGAAGGGTAAACCAATTACCCCTTTTAACTAATACCTTTTGTCAATTTATCGGCTTTTTCATATATTTTAATCTGTTAACCGGAACAAAATATCTCATTTTAAGTTATAACTACAATAAATTTTATACGTATGATTTGACTTGAATAATTACCGGTTCTGGTCTAATTTTTGTAACTCTTTTAACACTTATAATTTTTTGAGGAATATGAAAAGTATAATTTGGAAAATTCTTCTTTTTGTTTTAATGACATTCGTTATCATAGCCGGTATCTCATTTGAAATTGTTAAATCACCCTCCGCTTGGAATGAATTTCCTTTAATTCCCGGGTTAGAAGAAAAAGCTAAAATAATTTTCTTTCATGTTCCTACGGCATGGTTGGCAGTGATTGCATTTTTGATGGCAATGATTTACGGAATAAAATATCTTCTTAAAGGAAACTTAGATAACGACGCAAAATCAAATGCAGCACTTCAATTGGGTTTTATATTTTCAGTGCTTGCTACGGTAACCGGCTCAATATGGGCTAAATTTACCTGGGGTGCGTTTTGGCATTGGGATCCTCGTGAAACATCCATCTTTATATTATTATTGATATATGGTTCACTCTTTGCTCTTAGGTCTGCTGTAGAAAATGAAGATAAAAGAGCACGTCTTTCTGCTGTTTATTCTATAATTGCATTCTTAACTGTTCCGTTTTTTATTTTCATAATGCCGAGAATTATGACAGGACTTCATCCCGGCTCAGCGAATGATGACACTGCGGGTCCGGTTGTAGATTTTAAGATGGATGCCAATATGATGTTGGTTTTTTATTTATCTTTGTTTGCCTTCACAATTTTATATTTTTGGATGTGGAACCTAAGTTATAAATCAATTATTATTAAAGATAAACTTTCGAAAAAATATATTTGAGGTTAATTTGGAAAGCTTGTACGAATTTTTAGATAAACAATCTATTTACATAGTTCTTTTTATTGTTCTTGTAGTTTGGCTGGGTATTTTTATCTTTTTATGGAATACCGATAAACGCCTTAAGGACATCGAAAAAGAATTAGAAGTTGAAAAGGAGCATAAGAAATGAAAAATAAATATTTATTCGGCGGCGGAATCATCGTTGTTTTTCTTGCATTAATGTCATATCTGTTTACACAGACAAATGTTAGTTATCAAGAAGATTTCAGCCTTATTATGAATACTGAAAAAACCGTAAGAGCTACCGGTGAATGGGTCAAATCAAAAAGTTATAAACTCGATAACGAAAAGAAAATATTTTCCTTTTATATGAAAGATTATAAAGGGAATGAAATGCGAGTTATTTATAACGGCGCAATGCCTAATAATTTTGAATCATCAACAAGCGTAGTTGTTACGGGTAAATATCACGATGGATATTTCTATGCCTCTGATATTCTCACCAAATGTCCTTCTAAATACGAAGAACAATTTGACGTTAATGCAAGTTCTTAACCCGAAAGGAGCTTTTTATAATGGTTGGTAATATAATTTTAACTATAGGACTTATTGCAAGTCTTTTTACTCTTGTTATGTATTTTCTTACCATGAGAGGATACAATAACACAAAACCACTTGCAAGAATCGGTTATCATACAACAGCTATTATGATAATCGCATCAAGTGCTTTGCTTTTATATGCAATTTTAACTCATCAATATCAATACAATTACGTTTATAATTACAGCGGAAGCGGGATGTCAACCGGACTTCTGATGTCGACCTTTTGGGGCGGACAAGAAGGAAGTTTGATGTTATGGCTTTTCTTCAGCGGTGTTGTTGGTTTAATTCTTTTAGATTACACGGCAAAGAGAGGTGACCTTGAAGAAAGAACTATGTTTTTCTTTACTTTAACCGTCGCATTTCTTCTTGTTCTGTTAAATCCTTTGCTAAAATCACCTTTCCAATATATTTGGAGTGATCCTACTTTTATTAACGCAAAGAATATTAATGCAGCATTTTTAAGTTTGCCTTTTGTTCAAAACTTTATATTTACCGATCCTAATAACGGATCTACATTTGTGCAGATTAATCAAGATTTATATGCACTATTAGCCGGAAGCGGAATTTCGGTAAATGATTTTATTATTGAAGGAAAAGGACTTAACCCGTTACTTCAAAATTTCTGGATGCAGATACACCCTCCTATTATGTTTATCGGTTTTTCTATGGCGGCAGCTCCGTTTGCATTTGCATTGGCAGCAATTGTAAAGAATGAATATACTGAATGGATTAAACAATCTTTGCCGTGGGTTTTAAGCGGTATGATGCTGCTTGGTTTGGCAATTATGCTTGGCGGATATTGGGCATATGGTGTTCTTGGATGGGGCGGTTATTGGGGATGGGACCCTGTTGAAAATTCTTCCTTAGTTCCTTGGATTGTTGGTATTGCATTAATTCATACGATGCTTATTCAAAGAAAATCTCAAGCCGATGGCGGTAACGGTAGATTTGTAAAAACCAATTTAATTTTGGCGGTATTAACATTTGTACTTGTATTGTATAGTACGTTTTTAACAAGAAGTGGAATTCTTGGTGACTCGTCAGTACACTCTTTTGTCAGTCCGGGAATGTTGGTATACTTTTTCTTGGTTTTATTTATCGGAACTTTTATAATTATCGGTGCCGGAGGAATAGCTTATCGTTGGAAATATTTAAACGAGAGATACAATGATGAAGGCAATGGCTTATCACGTGAACTTGCTTTATTTACAGGAGCCGTAACTTTACTTGCTTCGGCAACTATCGTTTTAGTAGGAACAAGCGCACCGATCTTCGGTCAATCGGTTGAAATCAGATTTTACAACGAATTACATCTTCCTATTGCAATCATTATCGGTATTTTGAACGGACTCAGTCTTTTATTAAAATGGAAGTTTACCGAAAAGAAAGATTTATTCAACAATTTAAAAACTTCGTTGATTGGGGCATCGGCATTAACCTTATTAATTGTTCTGTTCGGCGGTGTTTACAATTTGATGTTGATTATCTTCACATTTGCTGCAGCTTTTGCACTTGCCGTAAATTTAGAAATTGCGGTAAAAATCTTTAAGGGAAAGAAAACTCATTTAGGTGCATATGTATCACATACCGGTATTGCTTTGTTTATGTTAGGAGTTATTGCAACAGGTCATTTTACAATTGAGAAACAAGTAGATCTTGTAAAAGGCGAAACAAGAGAAGTTCTCGGTTATGAATTAACGTTTGCCGGATATACACCGATTGATAACGGTAAGAAATTTGCATTTAATATAGACATCGGGAAAAACGGCAACATAAAAAATAGAGTAGCTCCGGTTATGTATGTTGCAGAATTTAATAACAGCTTAATGCGCGAACCTGATATATTGAATATGATCACGAAAGATTTTTATGTATCACCGCTTGGTTATAGTGAAGGTGGTGCAAATCAGCATTCACACGGAGAAATGTATACCTTAAGAAAAGGGAACAGCGTTGAGTTTCACGATGCAACAATTACATTCACCGGATTTGAATTTCCTGAAGAATCAATGAGTTCAATGATGGGAGGCGGTTCATTTCAAATTGGAGCCCTGCTTACAATTTCCATGAATGGAAAAACTTATGAAGTAAAAACCATAATGGAAAGTAAAGGCGGAGATAGAAGTTATATTCCCGCTGAAGTACCTGAAGCAAATTTAAAAATTGAAATGAGTAGTTTGGATGCAGCCGGTACAATTGTGGTTTCTCTTTCTTCACTAGATGAAACCGAATCAACCCCGATGCATATGCAGAAAGAAACTTTATCTATTGAAGCAAGTATCAAACCATTCATTAATTTAATTTGGGCAGGTGTAATTGTAATGGTCGTTGGTTTTGTTCTTTCCACAGTTAGAAGGACTAAAGAATCTACAAAATAATTTTTCATTAGTTTGAATTAAAACCCCGTATTGTTGCGGGGTTTTTTTATTTATATGATAAAAGGATTTTTGTGGAATATATAGTAATTGCTCTCGTCGCTTTGTTTGTTTCCGGGTTAACATTTTTTTCCGGATTCGGATTAGGTACACTTCTATTACCTGCTTTTGCAATTTTCTTTCCTATTGAAATAGCAGTTGCTGCAACCGCAGTTGTGCACTTTGTAAATAACATTTATAAATTTATTCTTATTGGCAGAGAAGGTAACTTAAAAGTTATCTTAACTTTTGGAATACCCGCAGTTGTTGCGGCTATTGGCGGAGCCTATCTTCTTGATATCATCAGTCAAATCGAGGGTTTGGTAACGTATACTTTGTTTGAAAAGGAATTCACAGTTACTCCCGTAAAAATAATAATTGCAGCCTTGATGATGATTTTTGCCGTATTTGAATTGCTTCCTAATCTAAAGAATTTTAAAATTGATAATAAATGGATTCCGATAGGAGGAATTCTTTCGGGATTTTTTGGCGGTCTCTCAGGTCATCAAGGTGCTTTGCGAACAGCATTTTTAATCCGTACAGGTTTGGAAAAGAAAGAATTTATCGGCACATTAACAGGGTGTTCATTATTAATTGATATAACAAGAATTACTGTTTACGGTTTAACATTCATAAAAACAGATTTCGGAATTCTTGATCAAACCGGTTTACTGAATTTATTGAGTGTTGGAATATTTGCTGCATTTATTGGAACCACATTCGGTAGATACCTGGTTGAAAAAATTACATTCAGAGCAATTCAGTATACTGTTGCCGCTATGTTGTTTATACTATCAATTGCTTTAGGAATGGGAGTTGTGTGATATGCTAATTGAAAATAATCTCGATAACTTGATTAGTTCCAACGAAGCTATTGCAGTTTACTTCAGCACGGAATATTGCAATGTTTGTAAAGTTCTAAAACCAAAAGTGAAAGAACTGCTTGAAAACGATTTTCCCAATATCAAATTTGTTTATGTTGATATTGAAAAACAAAAAGAGGTTTCGGGTAAGTATTCAATTTTTACCGTGCCTACTTTGGTCTTCTTTTTTAATGGGAAAGAATCTTTTCGCAAAACCAGAAATTTCAGTTTATCAGAATTATATCAAGCAATTATACGACCGTACTCTTTAATGTTTTCATAAAAAATTTTATGGAGTTACAATGAAGATTTTACCAGCAATCGCAATAATTTTTCTTATTAGTGTAAACCTTTCTGCACAAAATGAACCGGAATTTAAAATGGTGCAATATTATTTTGTTGAATTAATAAGAAACAACGATAGACCCGAATTAGATTCTGCCTCGGTAATGGAAATTCAAAAAGGGCATATGGATAATATGAAAGTAATGGCTGAAGCCGGGAAGTTGTTATGTGCAGGCCCCTTCGGCGATGAGAATGGCGGCGGTATTTGGATTCTTAGAACCGAAACATACGAAGAAGCACAAAATCTATGTGAAAGTGACCCTGCAGTAATTAATAAAAGGCTCTTGTATAAAATTCGTCCGTGGTGGACTTCGGAAGCGACATTTACTTCAGAATAAAAATTTTAATAAACAATTTGCACTCTAACCGAATCCGGGTAAACCAATATTCTGTGAGTTACATATTGTTGGCTTTCATCACACCCAACGCCCGCACCTACCGCTTCTTTACCTACTCCCTGAAAGAGTGCTTGATCCTGCCGTAAATAAACAACTGTATAATCACCATTTTCATTCGATTGCATATTCTTTGGAATTGTGAATCCTTGAAAATTTCTGTTGCCGCCGCCAAGCTGGGTTGTTTTCTTAAAGTGAGCTTGGGACATGTTCGCGATTGAAAGTAAATCGTTTGTTATACCGTTCCTATTTGCCTCAATCGCATTTGCCTGGAATAAATTCATACCAACAATAATTGCCGTACCGACAATTATAACACCAAGTGTGATTAACAGTAACTGTGTTTGTCCCATTACAAAATTTAATTGTTATACTTACAGAAATTACAGATAAAAAAATATCAAAGCAATGACTTGAGCGACATGTAATGTGCTTCAATAGTTTGATTTAAATCTTCCTTAGTATGTGCAGTAGAAACAAACATCGCCTCAAATTGTGCAGGCGCTAAATAAACACCACTCTTTAACATCTCGTTAAAATATTTTCCGTAAAGTTTTGTATCGGATTTAACGGCACTTTTGAAATCGGTAACCTCGTCTTCCGTAAAAAACATACAAGACATTGAACCGACACGTGTCATATAAAAATTCTTACCTAATTTTTTTAGATTTTCTTTCATTCCATTTTCTAAGTAAGAAGATTTTTCTTCGAGTGTTTTATAAAGGCTTTCATTGTTTTTAATCTCATTTAAAGCAGCATAACCTGCTGCCATTGCAAGCGGATTGCCGCTTAAAGTTCCCGCTTGATATATTGGTCCAACCGGAGCAATTTTTTCCATTATTTCTTTTTTACCGCCAAAAGCACCAACAGGCAAACCACCGCCAATTATTTTTCCAAATGTTGTTAAGTCAGGCTTAATATCGAGTACTTCCTGTGCACCTCCTTTCGCAACTCTAAATCCTGTCATCACTTCATCGAATATTATAACAATTCCTTCGTTATCACATATTTCTCTAAGCTCGGTCAAAAACTCTTTTGTTGCCGGAATTACACCCATATTACCTGCAATCGGCTCGAGTATAATTGCGGCAATTTCGTTTTTATTTTCATTAACTAATTTCTTAACAGAATTAATATCGTTGAAGTCAGCCAATAATGTATCAGCTGCGTTTCCTTTTGTTACACCGGGACTTGTCGGAACTCCAAGTGTAAGTGCACCTGATCCGGCTTTAATTAAAAAGTAATCAGCATGACCGTGATAACAGCCTTCAAATTTTATAAATTTTTCTTTGCCTGTATAACCGCGTGCTGCGCGAACAGCGCTCATTGTTGCCTCGGTTCCGCTGTTTACCATTCTTACCATTTCAACAGATGGGACAAGTTCGGTAATGATCTCTGCCATTTTAATTTCTATTTCAGTAGGTGCTCCAAAACTTACTCCGTTTTCAATTTGTTTAAGAAGAGCTTCTTTTATGAATGACGGATTATGTCCAAACAAATGCGGTCCCCAACTTCCGATGTAATCTATATATTCATTACCATCGGCATCAAACATTTTTGAACCGAATCCTTTTGTTATAAATAAAGGATCACCACCGACTGACTTAAATGCTCTTACTGGAGAATTGACTCCTCCCGGAATAAATTTTTGTGCTTCTTCAAATAATCTTTTGCTTTTTTCTATGTTCATATTATCTCCTCTTTCTCTTAATCATTTTCTTACTCTTAATCATACTCTCACTTTCTCATAACTAAGGCGATTAAGATTATGATTAAGAGTAAGATTAAGAACTAAAAATTACTTTAACAACTTTGCGGCATCTTTAGCAAAGTATGTGAGAATCATATCGGCACCGGCTCTTTTTATTGCAGTTAATGATTCCATCATAACTCTTTGTTCATCAATCCAATCTAATTTACCGGCAGCTTTAATCATAGAATACTCACCGCTTACTTGATACGCCGCAGTCGGTATTGATAATTCATGTTTGACTCTATAAATAATATCGAGATAAGCACCTGCTGGTTTGACCATGATAATATCGGCACCTTCATCAATATCGCTTTCGGCTTCCCGAATAGCTTCATCGCTGTTTGCGATATCCATTTGATGTGATCTTCTATCACCGAAAGCCGGTGTAGACTCAGCCGCATCTCTAAATGGTCCGTAATAACCTGATGCATATTTAACCGCATAACTCATAATTGGGATATGCGAAAAACCTTTGTAGTCAAGAGCCTTTCTTATTGCTAATACTCTGCCGTCCATCATATCGGAAGGGGCGGTAATATCAGCACCGGCTTCGGCATGACTAACAGCTTCTTTTGCTAATAACGATACTGTTTCGTCGTTAAGAATATTTTCGCCGTCAAGCAAACCGCAGTGACCATGCGAAGTGTATTCACATAAACATACATCTGTGATAACAAGTAATTCTTTTACTTCCGATTTAATTGCCCTGATTGCCCTTTGTATAATTCCGTTCGGATCATAAGCTTCGGAGCCTTTTTCATCTTTGTGTTCCGGTATTCCGAAAAGGATTACTGCAGGAATTCCAAGATCACTAACTTCTTTACACTCTTTTACTAAGTTGTCGATAGATAATTGATAAACACCGGGCATAGAATTAACTTCTTTTTTTACATTCTCACCGGGGCATACAAAGAGTGGATAAATTAAATCATTTTTACTTAGTTCGGTTTCTCTAACTAAATTACGGACAAGCGGGTTGTATCGTAATCTTCTTAATCTTTGTGTTGGATACATTGCCATAATTTCCTCCGTTAACTTTGTGTCAATAACAACCTAAAAGCTGCTAAGACGCAAAGTTTATAATTTTATTTGCAACAAGTTCTGAGTTTTTCACACAATCGCCGACAGAAATTCCGCCGCGATAATTTCCACTTAGAAAAATTCCGGGGAAGTTGAGTTCAAACTCATTAAAATAATTTTCGTGTTCGATGTAACCTAAATTATACTGCGGAATAGCTTTATGCCATTTTTTATATTCAATTAAAACCGGTTCACCTTGTGTATTCATTATTACGCTGAACTCTTTGATTGATCTATTAATAATTGTATTAATATCTTCATCAAACAAATTTGGTTTACGCGCACCGCCGACAAAAATTGTAAAAGAAGCATGGTCTTCAGGTGCACGGTTAGGGAATATTGTAGAACTCCAAATTGCACCTAAAAAATTCTTTTTCATTTTTGATGGAATTAAAAATCCGAATCCATCTAAATCTCGTTTAATTTGTTCTCTTTTATAACCTAAATATAAAACGAGAACAGGCGGATAAAATATTTTATCTGCATGTTCATTAAATTTATTTTCGAAAGATGAAAAATATTCAGCAGCTTTGAACACGGGTAAAGTTGATAAAATTATATCTGCTGTTGTTTCTTTGGTTATACCGTCTACCGAATATGAAATTTTATATCCTTCCAAAATCTTTTCAATTGAATTAACTGATGAATTATATTCAATTACGTTACCTAATTTATCAGCAATTGCTTGAGGGAATGACTGCATACCGTTAATGAAAGAAAACATTCTTGCAGATTGTTTTGATTCTTCATTACGCTGCTTTCTTTCTTTTGCTCCTTTTATCATTCCTTTAACAAGACCTCCGTAAACTTCTTCTAAACGATAAAGTTTCGGGAATGCAGATTTAACAGAGAGTTTTTCCGGGTCACCTGCAAATACACCCGATACAAAAGGATCGATGGCGTAATCGAGGAATTCCTTCCCGAGTCTTCTCTCAACAAATTGAGCAATGCTTTGATAATAGCCGTCAGCAGATCTACCGATAAATGGCTCTCCCATCACACGTAATTTAGCTTTGGCAGAAAATAATTTTGTTTTAATAAAAGCCGGTGGAGAAGTAGGCAGCGGATGAAGTTCATCATTTTTAAAAATGTATCTTTTGTTGGCTTCTTCGTTAGCATAAATCATTTCCGATTTAATTCCGACTTCTTCGGCAAGTTGACTTATTAGAGGTGTTGTTTCGAGTCCGCTGTTAGGTCCAAAATCAATAGTGTAACCATCTTTACTTATTGTTTCCATCGAACCACCGGGTTCGTCTTTTGATTCAAGAATATGAATCTCAAATCCGGCTTTCTTCAACCAATGTGCCGTGGCCAAACCTGAAATACCGGCACCAAGAATTATAATCTTTTTGTTCATATCAATTCTTTAATGCATTAATAGTGATTTCTTTCAAGGCAGAAATGAAAGTCGGTGAATCGTTCAATCCTTTCATCACGATATAATTTTCAATATTGTTTTTCTCTGCGTCTTCTCTGTATTCGATATCAAGTTCGAATAAAGTCTCGACGTGGTCCGATACAAAACTAATTGGGACAATCAATAAATGTTTTTTCCCATTATGAGCAAGTTCTTCTATCATTTTATCAGTTGCAGGTTCAAGCCACTTAACCGGACCAACTTTACTTTGATAGCAAAGATGATGCTCGTGCGAGTTGTTTCTCATCTTCATTACCAAGTTAACTGTCTCTTGAATTTGCCTGCTGTAAGGATCACCTTTTTTTACCATACTTATAGGTGTTCCGTGTGCACTGAATACAAGTTGAACATCGCTTCTTATATCTTCGGGAAATCTTTCTAATGTTTCGTCAATACGTTCGTTTAATGCTTTGATATATTTTTCATTGTTATAAAAATCATAAATATAAATTGGCTTAGATGTATCACCTTTATAAACTCTTTTCCATTCATTAAATGATGATCCTACCGTAGATATTGAATTATGAGGATAAAGCGGAAGCAGGACTACTTTATCATAGTTTCCCTCTTCAATTTTTTCTGCCGCAATATTTGTAAGGGGATGCCAATAACGCATTGCGGTAATAACATCGATATTTTCAAAATCCTTTCTTAGTTCATCTTCCAACAAACTTCTTTGTATTTCAGTCCACTCATTTATTGGAGATTTGCCGCCGATTAATTCATATTCTTCGGCAACTTTAGGTGCTCTTCTTTTAGAAATTATTTTTGCGAAGAATTTTTGTCCGATAGGAATTTTAAATATATCCGGGTCTTGAAAAAGATTACATAAAAAAGGTTCAATAGCAGAAATTGAATCAGGTCCGCCTAACTGAAAAAGTACAACTGCTGTTTTGTTCATTTATTTCCTTTCAAAATATTTTTACTTTATGCTGCTTTAGAGTGTTTTGAATTTTTATGGGGCTAAAGCCCGGAATTTTTTTAAGTTTTATGCACCCCGATCTAAAGAGTATGTGGCATAACTGTCATTCTGAATGTAGCGAAGCGGAATGAAGAATCTCACCCAGAATAAATTGAGATTTTCAGTAATATTCAAATGAGATTCCTCTCTCACCAAAATACGACTCGTTCGGAATGACAGTTTATTTGTTCTGCAACACACTTCTTCTAAATGACAATTATGAAATTATACTGTTCTTGAATAACGTGCCGTATCTTCTTTTCGTTCAATATAGCCGTCAAAATTCATTGCAACATTTCTGATTAATAGTCTACCCATTTCCGTAACTTCGAACTTTCTATTGCCCATAATTACCAAACCGTCATCAATATTTTCTTGAAGATTATTTAATCCCCAAGCAAAATATTCTTCAAAGTTAATATCAAACTTCTTTTCAACATCTTCGTAGTTCAATTCAAAATCGCACATTACTTTTGTAATAACATATCTTCTTAATAGATCGTCATCGGTTAATTTGTAACCGCGTTCAACGGGAAGCCGGTCGTTATCTATCATTTCGAAATATTCTTTTTCTTTCTTAACGTTTTGTGAATAAACATCAGCAAGTTGACTTATACTTGTAATTCCCATACCGATTAAATCGGTACCTGCATGTGTGCTGTATCCTTGAAAATTTCTATAAAGTTTTTTCTTGTGTAAAGCTTTTGTTAAATCATCCTCGGGTTTTGCAAAGTGATCCATTCCAATGAACTCATACCCGGCATCGGTAAGTTTAGCGACTGACATTTTCAAAATTTCGAGTTTCTCTTCTGGTTTGGGTAAATCTTCTTCTTTAATCAACGACATATGTTTCTTCATCCAAGGGACGTGTGCATAATTAAAAAGCGCAATTCTATCGGGAGAAATATCAATCATCTTATCTACCGTAACGGCAAAGTCATCAACTGTTTGGAAGGGGAGTCCGTAAATCAAATCGAGATTGATGCTTTCGAATTTTAGTTCGCGTACCCAATCGACCACTTTTCTTGTTAAGTCTTCAGGTTGAATTCTATTGACGGCTCTCTGAACTTTTTCGTTAAAGTCTTGAACACCCATACTAATTCTATTTATACCGCCTTCACGTAAAGCGACTAAATGAGCTTTAACAAGTTCTCTCGGATCTATTTCACAACCTTCTTCGGAGTTGGATTTGAAGTTGAAATTTTGTTTGATGTAAGCGAGAAGGTCTCTTATTTCATCAGGAGTTAAATGTGTTGGAGTGCCGCCGCCCCAATGTAACTGAATTACTTTCCGGTCTGGCGAAAGTAATTGTCTTACAAGGTCAATTTCATTCTTAATATACTTAATGTAGTCTGCAATTCTATCACGGTTGCGGGTAATAATCATATTACATCCGCAGAAATAACATAAGGTATCACAAAAAGGAATGTGAAAATAGAGTGATAAATCACGTGTTTTTTCAACTTGATTTGATTTTATCAATGCTTTTGTAAAATCATCGGATTTAAAGCTGTCGTTAAACTGCGGTGCAGTTGGATAGCTTGTATATCTCGGTCCGGGTCTATCATATTTTTTAACTAAATCTAAATCTATTTCGAACATCATTTTCTCCTAACAGAATGGAACACTGATCTTTATGAATATTATGATTAAGACTGATTTTGATCTGCGTTAATCAGCTTTTTCTGTGCCTGCCCGTCGCTCGACGTGGTCATCAGTGTTCTATTTAATTTAATGATATTTTTTACTTTCTTCATTTACAAAATCAACAAGCAGCTTTGCATTTGCCGGAGGAACATCGGGTAAAATACCGTGACCTAAATTGAAAATATGTCCGCTGCCTTTACCAAAACTCTGCAATATTTTTGCGGCTTCATTTTTAATAACATCTTCGTTACCGTAAAGCTTAGTCGGGTCTAAATTTCCTTGAAGAGCAACTTTATCACCGACCAATTTACGAACCTCGCCTAAATCCATAGTCCAATCAAGACCAATAACATCAGCGCCGGTTTGAACTAATCCTTCTATATTATAATGAACACCTTTAGCAAAAACAATAACAGGTTCATTGGTTCGTTTAATATTGGAAACAATTGATTGTATATACTGTAAAGAAAATTCATTAAAGTCGTCGGGAGTAAGAATACCGCCCCAAGTATCGAAAATTTGAACTGCATTACACCCAGCTTCGATTTTTGCACTTAAATATTCAGCAACGGTATCGGAAATTTTACTAAGCAATTTATGAGCTAATTGGGGGTTATTATATATCAACTTTTTAACTTCAGAAAAGTTTTTTGAACCGCGACCTTCTACCATATATGTTAAAAGAGTCCACGGCGAACCGCTGAAACCGATTAACGGAACTCTGTTGTTTAATTCCTTTTTAGTTAATGTTACTGCATCAAGAACATATTTTAAATCAATAGTTGGGTCAATGGACTTTAATTCTTTAGCATCTTCTTCACTTCTTATCGGTTTAGGAAAAACGGGTCCTTTCCCTTCGTGCATTTCTAATGTCATTCCCATTGCTTCGGGTATAACCAATATATCCGAAAATAGAATCGCTGCATCTACACCAATTAAATCAATAGGTTGAATAGTAACTTCAGTCGCAAGTTCGGGAGTTTTGCACATTGTTAGAAAATCTGCTTGCTCTCTTACTGCTCTATATTCAGGTAAATATCTGCCTGCTTGCCGCATCATCCAAATCGGAGTTCGCTCAATAGGTTGTCTTTTACAAGCTCTTAAGAATAAATCGTTTTTAAGATTAGTCAAAAATCCTCCGTAATAAATAAGTAGAAATAAATCATACTTTAGAATAATATTTTATAATAGAATCGATCAAATCATCCATTGTGAAAGTAGAAGGGGAGATGTCGATTTTTAATCCGGCTCGTTCGATTACCGCAGCCGTTGTCGGTCCGATTGCAGCAATTTTTATCTCTGTAAAATATTTGCTCGGTTTATCAATCTCCATAATTTTCAAGAAATTCCTGAATGTTGAAGGACTTGTGAATATAATTAAGTCTATCTTTTTCCCTTCAAGTTGTTTTTTACCTTTCTTTATCTCTTCTTCATCAGGCATTGCCGCATCATATATCGGGGTTTGAACAACATCGGCTTTTTGTTCAAGCAGACCCATCTTTAATTCGGTTCTGGCAATAGCAGAAGAAGGTATAAAAAATTTCTTTTCATTTATTTCTTTACCGGAAAAATATTTTAACAAACCTTCGGCGGAATAATCATCGGGAACTATATCGACTTTGATTCCGTACTCTTCACATTTATCCGCAGTTTTTCTTCCAACACAAACAACTTGTAATCGTTTCGGTATTTCTCGTTTTGTTTCGCGCAATCTTTTGATAGAATATTCAACAGCATTCTCAGAAGTAAATACGATGTAATCAAACTCTTTCAATTTTTCTGCATAAGTATCGAAATGATTAAATACGCTTATCGGCACAATTTTAATAGTAGAGAAAGCAATAACATTTGCACCGAGTGATTCGAGTTTTTTTCTCGGTTCAACTGCTTGTTCACCTGAACGAGTTAAAATTATTGTTTTGTTTTTTAATCCGTTGTTCATTTTTTACTTCTGGCTGTTTTATAAATTTCTTTTAAAACTTCATCTGCACCGGCTTTTAATAAGTTATTTGCAAGTTTCTTTCCGAGCTTAACGGGCTCATCTTTTTTACCGCGCAGTTTTTGTCTAAATGTTAACGTACCGTCAATTGAACCAACCAAGGCGTCAAGATATAATCCGTTTGATCTGACTTCACCTAAAGCACCGATCGGTACTTGACATCCTCCTTCGAGTTGTTTTAATAAAGCACGTTCAGCATAAACAGCTTGTGCAGTTTCCGTATGATGAACAGACTGTACAATCTCATCAGCAAATTTATTATCCGAATTAATTTCAATTCCTAAAGCACCTTGCCCTACAGCAGGGAGCATAATTTCAGTAGGAATAATTGAAGAAATATATTTGGATAACTTTAATCTTTCTACACCTGCACGGGCTAAAATGATTCCATCCCAATCCGAATTAAGAAACTTTTCAATTCTTGTCGGTACATTGCCGCGCAGCTCAACTATGTTTAAGTCGGGACGCAAATGTTTAAGTTGTGATCTTCTCCTTAATGAACCGGTAGCAACCGTTCCGCCTTCGGGTAAATCAAGAATTGTTATTTTCTTTTTTCTTGCAATTAAAACATCTTCAACATTATGGCGTTTCGTTACTGCAGCAAGTTTTAATCCATCGGGAATTTCAGTCTGTAGATCTTTTAAACTGTGAACGGCAATATCAATTCTTTTATGAAGCAAATGAACTTCGAGTTCCTTTGTGAACAATCCTTTATCGCCGATCTTAGATAGAGCTATATCAAGAATTTTATCGCCTTTGGTTTTTATTAAAGTAATTTCTACTTGGATGCTCTTATGCTTCTTTTCAATTTCACGTTTAATAAAATTAGACTGCCAAAGCGCCAAATCACTTCCGCGTGAACCGATAATTAATTTATTTTTCTTCAAACTTTTCCCCGTTATTTTCATTATAGAGAGGTGAACCGTTGTTCCTTCCATGTTCAAGATTAAACAACTCTTTTAGAATTAAAGCATGAATAACAGCTTCTTGAGTATGAGTACCTGATTCCGCAAGTTCCCGCAATTTAATTGTTGGGTTATGAAGAATTCTTCCCATCATTCTGCGTGTCATATCTTCCAGCTTTTCATAATCTTCTTTTGAAATCTTATGTTTGATTTTATTCAGTTCATCGCTTCTAATTTCATCGAAAAATTCCCGTACGGATTTGATTGTCGGAACAACATCAAGCGCATTGTACCAACTGAATAAGTTTGTCATTTCTTCAAGAATAATAGATTCCACTTTCGGAATTTCGGATTTACGTTTACGCATGTTTTGGTCTACAATAATTTTAAGCGAATCAATATCATGATAAAATACATTCGGCAACTCGCTCACTTTATTATCAACATCTCTCGGTATAGCAATATCCATAATAACGCAGGTGTTTCCTTTTCTCTTCTTCATCATTGATTTAATATCGTCATGAGTAAGTATCAAATCCGGTGAGCTTGTAGCACTGATTATTATATCAAAATAATGAAGATGATCCGTTAATTGGGTGAAGGGAATAATTTCACCGTGAACTTTGTTTGCAAGCAGTTCCGCTTTTTCCAAAGTACGGTTTGCAATTGAAATTTTTCCGATTCCTTTATCATTCAGATGAATTGCTGCAAGCTCGCCTGTTTCGCCGGCACCGATTATTAGCGCACTTTTTTTATCGAGATTCGAATAAACTTTTTCAACAACCTGAACTGCTGCATAACTTACGGTTACAGCACCTTCGCCGATTAATGTTTCTTTAATTGCGCGCTTACCCACACGGACTGCAGAATCAAATACTCGTTTAATTATTGAACCGGAAAAATGCATATCTTCGGATTTTTGGAATGCATCTTTCAATTGACCTAAAATTTGACTGTCTCCGATAATTAATGAGTCAATTCCGGAAGCAACCGAAAAAATATGCTTAACCGCAGCACATGAGAAATATTTGGTAAAATGGTCAGGTTGAATTCCCGCAACAGGTTTGTGACTTATAATGAATTCTTCAAGCTCTTTGTGGTTTAATAAACTTTTCTTTGAAGTTCCGAAAATCTCGGTACGGTTACATGTTGATAGAATAAATCCGTCTTCGAACAAATCTTTTTTCAGTTTCGGAATTAAATCAATAATCTCATCCTGACTTAAGTGAAGAGCTTCTCTTAATTCAATTGGTGCTGTTTTATGATTTATTGAAATACCGACTAAGTTCATAAACTATCTTGCTACTTATTAATAAAATGAATGAAAACTGTTGGCAAAAATTATTGTGAATACAATTGAAAGAATCATAACTAAATAACCAAACAAAGCAATATTAACAACAATTTTACCATGCCAGTTGGCAATAAATTTAGCCGCGACTAAAAATCCGAAGATCAACCAAACAATTCCTGTTGTTATTAACTTCGGGTCTGAATAACTGAAATTCGGGAATGCCGAAGGAAGCCAGATTACACCAATGACAACACCAAATGTTAACAAAACAAATCCAATTAATACTGAATAGAAACAAAGCTTGTAAAGTGTTTCAAGGCTCGGCAGTCTTTTAAATATAAGTCCGAATTTGTTCATTTTTATTTCGTTGTACATCATTAAGTATAGAATTCCGTAGACTGCGGCGAGAGTAAAACCTGAATAACCGAGCATTGAACTTACAACATGCAAACCGAGTAATCTGTTTCTTAATACTTCGGCAACTTCAAATAAATCCTCGATAAAAAGTGAAGATATTATTTGGAAGATAAAAGAAAATAAAATTATAAATAACCCAGTTCCTCTTACGTCGGTCAGCAATTCCAAAACAAAATACGAGAATGAAATTGAGAAAGCCAAGAGTGTAAAAATCTCAAATTTATTTGTGATAGGGGTGTGGTCAAACTCAATGGTTCTGGCAAGAAGATAAAATATATGAATCATCAAAGTAAGAAAGAGAAAAATTCTTTTCGAGTCGGACATTGACCTTGTGTCTTTTACAAAATCATATAAATAAACTGTAAAAGTTATCCCGTAGAGAATCGGCAGTAGAATGTTTAATGTTTGAATTGCGGATATCATTTTTCCTCTTTTCGGATTACTGAATTCGTTGCTATTTACGTGCCAAGCTTAGTTCTATCAAAACTCAAAATTATACAAAAATAAGATGAATTGATAATCTATTTTTGTGGGATGATGCGGTTTTCTTCCTTCTAACTTATTTTATTACAATGAGATAAGGTAAATATATTTTCTTGAAATTCTATGCTAATAATGTAATATAAACTTAAAACGAATTTAGAATTAATCACAAAAACTAGCTTCTTACAAATGGGATATGTGGACTTATTCTTTCCTATATGGTGGAAAAAGGAATTGCTATTGAATGCTGAATGTTTTTAGATTTAGCAAGTAAGTTGAAGGAGTTAAGATGAAACGGTTAGTGTGTTTCGTTCTTATCTACTCTTTGATTTTAATTTCCTCATGTTCACTTCCAGAGAGAGTAACAAAAGATTACGAACCTTTCCAAAATCATTCAATAGATGTATTACTAACAAAAGCAGACTCAACCGAATTATTTCTTAATAAAAGAGAATACACGGTTGAAGGCGACACAATTTTTATTTCCGAATTAGGGGGGAATAGAGATATTTCAAAGATTGCTTTGAATGATATTGCAGTTGTTGAAGTGGAAATGTTTAATTTACCTCTAACACTTTTATTGTCGGCTGGTATTGTTTTACTCGCGAGTTATTTGTATGTGGCACTTTTCTGGGAAGGTATGAATGTAAATGTTCCTGCGTTAAATTAATGTTCAGTTTATAAAGTAATAGAAATATTTCTTTTCATTTACTATTACGGTAGTACTAATTAAAAGGATGGGAAATAAAAGGCTCTTTAGATTTTAGTTCTTTAGAGATTTTTAATTAAGCTGAATTAAAGTATTGCTTTTGTTAATGTATTGATTCATTACATCAATTATTTCTGATATTTTTCTATTAGATCTATCAATTGATGCAGCTTTTTCAAAATGATGAATTGAATTTGTTATATCACAGTATCCCCAAAGTATTCCGTTAATTACTTGTTCATCAAAATCATTCTTGTAATTACCAATTGATTTTTTAAGTTGTTCAATCAATTCAGGACAGGGACAATCGTCTCTTACAGGGTCAGTGTCTATTATGTATTCAAAATCGGTAATAGCTAATTGATAGAAATGTTCAAGTGCTTTTTGGATTTCACCGGTTTGAGTAAAGCAAATAATAAGTTTTTTTAGTACCAATTTGTTCGCAGGGTATTTTATTAGCTCGTTTTCAAACTCGATTTTGGCTTCATAATATTTTCTGACCATAAAATACTGATTTCCTAACATCTCGCTCATTTTATTTTCCTCAAAGTAAAAGGGAGCTGAATTAAGCTCCCTTTTAATTGGATTCTTAAGGAACTAAGGGATAATTGTGTATTTCATTTGCAGCATTGAATTTTACTCCAGGCATAGCATCGTAGCTCATAGCATTAACTCCATAGAGCAATGATTTAGCATCATAACCAAGAAGTCTTAAATATGCGGCAACATGAGCAGAAGTTTGACCTGTATAGCAGTAAATAACAACCGGCTTATTAGTCGGTAAAGTTTTTAATGCCGTACCTAGTTTGAAATCTTGTTTGGGAGTATATTGAATTGCTCCAGCAATATGTCCCCAATTATATTCATTGATTGGCCAATAGTTCACAATGTAATAGTTTGACAAGTTTGTATATAGAGTGCCGTTGTCAATTGCTGCAGCACCAAAACCTTCAGCAAAAACTGCTGCAACTCTTGCCTCTAAGATTTCCTGACCGGTAGTTTTACCTGTAGTTAAAGTAGGCAGATCACCCATGGCATTTTTTGAAGCAGGTGTAGTTACAAAGTCGCCTGCTCTTCCGTTGCCGATGTTGTTAACCCAAGGACCGCTTGTTGCAGGATTCCAACTTGACATACCCCACTTCAAATCAACGACGTTGTTGTAACCGACTAATCTGAGTAAACCGGTTACCCAGCCAGCTGTTTGACCTGAATAGCAAGCAATTACGACTTTAGTTTTTGATGATAGATTGTTGTTTCTGTAGTAGGTTAATACATCACTTGCAGGAACATGTACCGCGCCCTCAATATGGCCTGCATCAAAGTCTGTTTTAGCTCTAGTATCGAGAACTGTTATATTGGCACCTGATAATAAATCCGCATAAAGATCAGAAGCAGCGATCATAGCAGGCGCTGCAGTATTTATAAAATCTCCACTTGCCTCAAGATACTCAGCTAATACTTGTGATTCATTAATAGGATCGACAGGTGCAGCAGGATTGGTGTCGTCTTTCGAACATCCGGTTTGGAAAAATAAAAACGATGTTATCATTAATAAGTACAATAGATTTTTCAATTTCATTTTAGTTAACTCCTTGTTTTTGTTTATTAGTGTAATTCAATTAATTACAGACCCCATGAAGATGGTAATCGATCATCAACAATTACATTTCTGTTAGCTTCTTTTTCCCAGTCTAAAAGGTCCTCGTTAAAAAGGTAGATTTCTTTATTATTATAGGTTCCGTCATTATTTTTACTGATATGGCATCCCTCGGCACAATTTGTGAAAGTTACCCACTGTCCACTGGTCGCATCTTTATAACCTGTTCTTGAAGTAATTTTAACAATGTTATGCGGTGTTGCATATTTGTATGTTGGTCTAACATCAAAATTACTTAAGCTTGGTGTTCCATAATTCGACCAGCTATCAGGCGCCATTGGAGATTCACGCAGTAAGGCAAATTTGTATGTCGGCTTAATATCAAGAAGAGGATTCATACCGATTTTAAACTTTTGGTGAGAAGGAATTCTTGCTCCATCACCTCCAACGTGACAACTACCACAATTATTGTAATCTTGAGAGTGACATACGTTACAACTGAATGTATCCATATGAAATGAGTGATATTTATTTGATTGTGCAACATGGGCATGACAATCGGTGCATTCAGGTTTTAACGGCATTTTATATCGTTGGTCATAAGTATTGCCGTCGCCGTGAATTTCATCTTTGCTATGACAATGCATGCAGTCAAAACCAAATTTTGTTAAGTGAACATCAGGTACTGTTCCAACTGCAACGCCAAAATAAGCATGAGCTCCTCGGCTAGAATGACAGGTTGTGCAATGATCACGCATGTTGGGTTTCTTCAAGAAATTATGCCCGCTATATAAACCGCCGCCACCGGCAGCAGGACGATTTACATGACAATCACCGCAAGAGGCATGACATGTTGCACAGTTGCTGTTATAACCATCTTTCATCATTTCACTTAGTTGATCGAATCCGTCCGGTACATTATCCAAACCGGATCTTAAAACAACCATACTTTTTTGGCCCCAACCTTGTTGGTGCAGACTATTTTTAGTTCTTGCAACAATTTCGGCATGGCAAGTACCACAATTACTTTCGGGGTCATGAGATGGTTTAGCTATGAAATCTTGAGAATGCGCTAATTGCTTGTCCGCTGTATCATCAACGCCATTATGACATGAAACACAGCTCAGTTTTCCATGCGTACCATATTTAAAAGCAACAAAACCGTTACCTCCGAGAAAAACCCTGTCATAAGGTTGGATGTGGGGGATTGCCCCTCCGCATCCGCCTCCACCGCTGCTTGGGGGATCAGGTGTATGTACAGCTTTTAAGTGCTCGTAATTTGTATGGCAACCTTCACACGAAGCAACTGACTCATCAGTTCCGTTGGGATTAACAATTTTTTCATCTTTATCTTCGGAACATGCGACGCTGAGCAACACAATTAGGGTGATCGTAAAAATCAAAAGAAATGTTTTTTTCATATCAATTTCCCTGTATGAGATTTAATTTCATAATTAGATATTAACATCGACAAAGCTTATGCCAGTTGATTTTAGGCTAAAAAAGAAGTTTTTGTTTAGGTTTGTGAAACAACATGTTCCAGCAAAGAAGAGTCTTGCTATTAGAAGGAGTCTAACTTGTTGTAGTAGACAAAATTATAGTATTCGAAACAATTTGTTTCCGGCGGAACATATTGAAACAGATCATTCTAATCCAATTTCTTTTAATTTTCGCCAAAGAGTTGTTCTTCCGATGCCTAATTCTTTTGCGGCTGCAGTTTTATTCCACTTATTTTTTTCTAATACTTTAATAAGATAAGAGGTGCCGGAGCTAACGGGGATGTTTTCTCCTACATCAACATTTTTAACCGATTTAGATTTTATTACGGGGGGAAGTTGCTGAACTGTGATAATGTTATTTTTCTTTGTTCTAACGTAAGCGAATTCAAGCACGTTCTCCAATTCTCTAATATTTCCGGGCCAATTATAAGAGTGAAGTAGATCCAATGTTTCATCGGAAATATCCTCGATTTCTTTTTTATAAATTAAATTGAATTTATGAATAAAATGGTGAATAAGAGGAATAATATCATCAAGTCTTTTGCGCAGGGGTTTAACCGTAATCGGTATAACATTTAGTCTGTAAAAGAGATCTTCTCTAAACTTTCCTTCATTTAATGCCTTCTCAATATTAATATTTGTTGCGGCAACTACTCTAACGTTGGTGGTTCTTGTTTCTGATTCACCTACTCTTTCAAAAGTTCCTTCCTGTAAAACCCGTAGAAGTTGGATTTGGGTTTGCTGAGGCATTTCTGCCACTTCATCTAAAAATACTGTGCCTCCATCGGCAAGTTCAAATCTTCCTATTCTGTCTTTAACGGCATCGGTAAAAGCACCTTTAACATGACCGAAAAGTTCGCTCCCTAACAACTGAGGAGGAAGAACCGCACAATTAATTTTAATGAAAGGTTTATCTCTTCTCATGCTGGTTTTTTGTATTGCATTTGCAATCAGTTCTTTACCGGTGCCGGATTCGCCGGAAATTAAAACCGGTGCTACGGAATCGGTTATCTCTTTAATTAATGAGAAAATTTCCTGCATATGTTTGCTAACACCTACAATACCGTTAAAGTGAGTCTCTTTTTCCAAATCTTTTCTAATTTTCTCCATCTCAGATATATCCCGGAATGTAACAATTCCGCCCCTCGGTTCCCGGTTGTCATTATAGAGAACAGCAGCATTAAGTTTTATTGGTATTATTTCTTCGGAACTTTTTGTGATTGATGATTCAAAGTCATAAATATTTTTATTGGATTTTATAACTAAAGCAATGGGGCATTCGGTATAACATAATTTTGATTTAAAGATATGTTTGCAAAAATTACCTAATACTTCGTCTTTTTTAAAACCGGTTATTTCTTCGGCAGCATGATTGAAAAAATTTATACGAAAATCTTTATCAACAGTGAAAACACCTTCACCAATTGACTCTAGAATATGATCTTTTAATTTATCACTTATTGTCATTGAGATACTGAAAACTTATTACCATCAAATTAAAATTGGGAATAGTAGAATAAACAATTAAAAAAAAGCCGCACGAGGCGGCTTTAATTAACAAAATAACAAGGATTAATCGAACACATCAATTATACCGTTAATGTGTTTTGTAGGATCAATAATCTCACCGTTTTCATTTACAACACCACGATGACAAGTAGCACATACTGTTAAACTGAAATCACCGTAATGACCTTTAGGTAAAGCAGAGATAAATTGACCGTTTGAATCAATTTCGCCATGGCATGTACCACAAGCAGCTTGTGTCCCGTCAACTTTATTCCATATCGGGCTAAAGTTATTACCCTCCATCTTTTCACCGGTGTATGCAAATGAATATTGAGATTCGGAAGCTAAGAACTCGAAATTACCGTGGCAGTATGTGTTCTGGCAAGTTAATTCATCAAAATCATAATAAGCTTGTGTGGGGCCCAAATTCGTGAATGCACCAAAAGTCAACTCAGCTCTCGGAGTTCCGTCAATATGTCCTGCGGACTGGAATTCTGATGGAATAATATGACATTCATTACAAGCAACGTTTTGAGCAATTGCAATACCATGTAAGTGTAATTGATGTGCACCGACAGCAGCAGCAGTTGTACTTGTTTCATTGTTTGTACCTTGGGGTGGTGCGATTTGAGTCGGGTCTGAGAAATTACCATGACAAGTATTGCAAGCTTCAGGTCCGCCGGCATCATCATGGCAAGTTAAGCAAGTAGGGCTTATCAAACCTCCGGCGTAATCTACCGCGTGACATTGACTGCAAAGTGTTAAATCCCAATTAGTTTCTCTAATGAATTGACCGTGAAAATTTGGACTAGTTGGATTAAAAATTCCGGATCTGTGTACATCGATTCCGCCGTGACAAGTTACGCAACCTGGGGTAACAACACCGCCGCTCCAATTGTTACCATGGCATTGTTTACATTCGAAAAATTGATTATTGTCAGCAATAAATTTCCCGTGGAAATTTTCTTTACTTGGATTATTAATCCCTTCCTGGTGAACCTGCACGGTGGGATGACAAGTTACACAGCTTAGTTCGGCAATACCGCCGGAATAATCGGCAGCATGACATGTTTGACAATTATAAATTCCCTCGTCTTTTACAAGGAAAGAGTGGAACTTATCGGAATTAGCATTTAACGCATCGTTGCCGTGAACTTTTACTTCTTGCGGTGCTGTTATATCGTCTCTTACTTCAGCACATCCCCAAAATAGAAGTGCTGCAAGAAGTAATAAACTTGAATACGAAATAATGTATTTCATTGTTTACCTGTTGAATTAATCTTATTTACTATGACAGTAACCGCAGAAACCGAAATTCGGATTTCCTCCGGGATAAGCATTAGCATCGGTATGGCAATTATAACAAACCGAACCGGCATCGTTATGCCAATCACCGTTAGTACTGCTCATAAAATTGATTGTATGAGTTTTAGGATTAGTCCCTTTAATACCATCGGGATCTACGTGACACATAATACAATTTGCGTCTGCGCCCTGAACATCGTGACATGAAGCGCATCTTTCAATATCTCGCCTTGCTAAACGGGAATGTTCGCCGCCACCTGAACCAACGCCAATCATCACAAAGTTGGGTGCTAAGTGAGAAGCCGGTAAGATTCCCGATGATGCAAAATCTTCATTGTTTGAGGCATGGCAAGCCGCACAAAATGTTTCTGTTTCATGACATGTTTGGCATTCCATTGTTTTGCCTTTTGCATCAATGCCGTGCAAGAAACGGTAATTCAAATCATGTACTCGGTTGATGGTTTGTTTCTTCTCATTATCTATGTAAGTATGAGGAGAATAAGGCGTATAAAAATTATCGGCTAAATTGGTTTCCGTAATAACATTTGTGGAAACATGACAATCTTCACAAAAGACATTGTCATGACACATTGCACAATCGGCATTTGCTGCCATTGCAGTGAATTTGTGATTCTTAAAAAACGATGCTGTTTTGTGATTGTCGGGAAGTAAATCAACCGTAGATACGTGGCATGCTTCGCAAGCGTTTGTGGCAACAGCATTATCATTATGACATGAATAGCACTGCATCATCGGCGGATTTGCTTGTGTTGATTCGAAACTGTAATCAATTTCTTCAAATCCTTTATGACATTCGATACATTCTAAATTTTCTTCATCGATATGAAACTTGTGCGAGAATAATAATTTAGATTTTTTCTGAATCATCGGTTCATAAACATCTTCGTAATGACACGTACCGCAGGCATCCATATCTTCGACATCATGACACATTGCACATGCATCTTTTTCCGGAAGCAGTCTATCGCTTAAAGATAAACTCTCGGTAACGCCTGTATGGCATGATTCACAATCACTTAATTCTGCATGCAGTGAATGTGAAAACATGATAATGTCTTTGTTTGTTCTTTCTTCCGGGTTTTCATTTGTAGTAAATGCAACGGCAAATAGAAAAATTGCAACTGAAAGAAAGACAACTAAGTAAGCATATAATTTTTTCATAATTAGTCTAAAAGTTAGTGTTAAACCAATGATTGATTTTAAACAGAATTCTAAAATCGTTATCATAAATTTTGTTGTTTACAAATTGTCCTTGAAGATCGAAAGAAAGATTTCTCCATGGACGTAGATTAACTCCTCCTAAAACGGCAAGTAGTGAGTTTGTTTCGGAATCTGCCGAGAGTTTGTAGCTTGTATAAGTTAATCCTACTTGAGGAGTAACAAATCCATCGGCAAAAGAGCGTGCGGTATAAACAGAAATAGCATCAAGCTCTCCGGCGTAACCGAATGTTTTTCTGTAACTTGCCGAGCCGTAAGTTGTATTTACACCAAGAGTTAACCTTTGTGAATTCTCGTCGTCATAAGTAACATTACCGAATTTTCCATAAGCAGTAATAAAGCTGCTGAACTTATAATCAATTCCACCTTCAATTTCCTGTGTGTTTGCATAATTGAAAACAGAGAAAATCGAATTATATCTAATCTTCGGTTCACGGTAATTATAATAAAGCGAAATTCCGAAATCTTCTATCTGAGAATATCTAGTGGATATCTCAAACTTGGAAGTCTGCGAAAAATTCAGATCATAATTATACCGTGCATGAACTTCAACTATTTTCGGAAGATTATAAGATACGTCCGCACCTAAAAATTCAAATTGATTGGAAGCTCTTTTTATTAAGATAGTATCTAAGACGTTAAATTCATTTAATCGGATTGCGTCGTAATCTTGAGCTTTGAAATTTTTGTTTGTGTAGTTAACTGCTACTCTTAATTCTTCTGTGGGATAAGCAGTCAATTCACCACCCAAAACGTAATCGTTTGACCAATCATCTGTTAATTCCATTTTTTGATATGCCGGGACATTACCGCCGTAAAATCCTTCAACTTTGAAAATGCCGTGTCTTAATTGAAGATTAACGCCGTCATAAAGACCACCGGCAACACTGTTAAACAAAGATTGTCTACCGATTCTAACTGTTGCTATATCAAATACTTTTCTGGCTTCAAAGTAAAGATTATAGAACCGTAAACGCGGATCATTTTCCAAAGCATTTGCGATGTCGGTTTCAAAGTTTAACCGTGTTCTTAATGAAATGTTATCTTTGTTTAAGTTGAAGTACAAGGAGCTAAGTGAACGGACGTAAGTTTCGGAAACATCAGGAGCAGAATATCTCTCAAAAGTATAAAGAGAAGTTGAGAATCTTCCGTTTAAATTTTGAGCCATCAAAACCGAAGTAGAAACTAGAATGGCTGCAATTAAAATCTTTTTCATTTTCAACCTATGTTGATTTATTCTTTTGGAATATTATGTTTAATCAATTTGAAACTTTCGGCGAATTTAAATTCTTTATAAGTCGGGCTTTCTTCATTGTGGCATGTTCGGCATTGAGCTTCGATGGCAGCTTCATCCGCCCAAACAATTAAACCGGCATCAATAGATGCTTGTTTATCTTTCATTACTTTCATCGGACTATAGTCCTTGCCGGCACCGTGGCAAGTTTCGCATTGAACACCATCAGCAATATCAAAACCTTTTTCCATTCTTGTAGCTTGTAAAGCATAACCGGTTGCATGGCATTTCAAACAAGCAGGGGTTTCTACAGCTTTTGTAGTATGACCTAATTCTGCCGCAATCTTATCAGCTTTCTCAGTTTGAAGTGTTTTGTAAGCTTCGGCATGTTTGGATTTTTCCCAAATAGATAATTGAGAACCTTGTTTTTCAGTTTTGTGACACATCGTGCATTTTTTTACACCGATGTAGTTGAACTCTTGCGCATTAACAGCAAGTGAAATAAAAAGAATGGAAATCAGAAATAAAGTGAGCTTCTTCATAGTTTTTCCTCCTATATTTGTGAAATTATATGTAAAGAATATAATCCAATTATCCGATTTAAGCAATAAAGGACGCAAAAATCTCTTTATATTTTGTAATTTTTTTAGAGTCCTTTTAAGTTTTCGATAACCCAACTTCTTAAATCAGGGTCGTTTTCCATTTCGGAAGACATAATTTCATCGGGATCGGATCCGTGTTCTTTCATTGTATCTAAAAACAATTTTGTAGAATGACTAACTTCATCAATCTTCTTTTGACCTTCTTTAATTTGCATCCATTCGAGGGCTATCTTTTTAAAATGCCGCTCATGATGGTGTCTATATTTATGAAGACTCATCTTACCGTCAATCCAAACAAAACTCATCGGGTATTCGCTTGGTCTAAAGATTACAAAGAACCAATGCCAAACTATTATAGCGAGTGTAGCTAAAATTGCTTCGTAGAAGTGAATAGTTTCACTTACTTTAATTAACCAAACCGGTGCCCAGTTTCCAACCATTGTAGGGAACCAAAGAATAAATCCTGTAACTCCCATTACTATTGTTCCCCAAACCAAAGCCCAGTATTCAGCCTTTTCGGTATAATCGAACTTGCTGAATTCAGGCGGATGTTTTCTTAGGCGTAAGTAATAAAGTATATTTTGAAATGCTTCTTTTACATCATCAAATCTTGGTACCATGTGATAAAGAATATCTCTTCCGCGTTTTGTAATTATTAAATAAATTACGTGATAAACACTTAAGGCTATCATAACTACGGCAGCTATCCTGTGAATATTTTGACGAACTATCTCGGTCATTCCAAGCTGGTATAAGCCATCTGCCCACCAGCTGAAAGGATATTTCAATGCAAAACCTGTAATTGCAAGCGTGAAGAACGATGTAAATAAAATAACGTGTTGAATAATTTCATTTTTTGTAAATCTCGGAATGACAATTTCCTTACGTTCGTTTTGCTTTCTTCTTCTTACTTCATGCACGTAAATGAGAACGTTATGTAAAATCATCCCTCCGATTATAACAACAATCAACCAGAAATATACTGTTGTTACCAACCCTTCTACTTTTCTTGCCTGTTCATTTTGAGTAATATGTGAATAACTTTCGGCAAAAACTTGAGTTGCGTTTGGGTGGCATTTCTGACAAGTTGCTAAAACATTTTCTTTGCTTACTGAAGATTGTGGATGGCTTTGAGGTAGTATATCATGAACATTATGGCAATCTATACAGTAAGCGGCTCTCGGATCATTTCGTTTTACGGCCAAACCATGATAACTATCCTGATAACTGTAAGCTTCATCTTGTGATAAACCTAAACGAGCAGTAAGAATCGGATCTTGATGACAAGAAATACAAACTTCTTCTTGAAATTGTTTAACGGAAAAAGTTCCTTCGGCAAGCTCTTTTGCTCTCGGACTGTGTTCGCTATGACAATCACTGCAAACAGGTGCAACACGTAAACCTTTTTTTGCGCCAATCCAGTGAATGGAATTTTTATATTCATGTACAACTTCGGAATGACATTGTTCGCAAGTTTCATTTAAGTTATAAGCTGAGATAGTAGAGCCGGGTTGAATTCTGTTTTTAATATTGTGTACGCCATGGCAAGTTGAACAATTCATATCCATTTCTTTGCCTTGAGCCATTAAGGTATAATGAAATGAATCTTCAAATCTTAAACCGGATCTAACACTGATTAAATTAAATTTTTCTGCAAACTTTGGATCATCGTGGCAAACTCCGCAAGTATGACCTAAATTACCGTTTGATACTTTGCTGTCAGGATTTTCAATCGATAAAATATTATGAGAGCCATGACAATCCCAGCAAGTTGCAGCTTCCAATATTCCTTCACCTAAAGATATTCCATGAATACTTTCTTTATGTTCATCAGCCTGTTCTTTATGACAAACATAACAGCTTGCAATTTCTACTTTCTCTAAATTAGCGGGATGGTTATCTAACTTACTGCCGATTGCCGAGTGGCAGTCACTGCATATCAAATCCTGATGTACAGACTTTGAGAGCTGCGGAAGAAAGTCATCGGTGTCATGGCAATCAGCACAAGGATTTTTAGAAACATCTTGCACGGTATGGAATGGACGCATTAAAAGTTTTGTTTCATGGCAGTTTGAACAATACTCACGAGCTTTGTTCGGACTCATTTCCGGTGGTTTTACATAATGGTAACCATGGCAGTCAACACATTCGGGAGGATTTTTAACTCTTTCTTTCAATCTATGATGAACATCATTTTGAACAATGGAATAAATTTCTTCATGGCAATCGGCACAATCAACTTTATAAATATCAATTCCTTCTTTATGCGGTATATCATCTGCAACAAAACCTGTATGACAGTCATCGCAATCAAAGCCACCGTGTACGGAATTTGCAAATCTTTCACCGTTTACGAAAAGAGAAACTTTTTTATTGTACCGTTCATAGGTTAAACTTTGGTCTTCGTGACAGATTAAACAGTCATCTTGTGCGAAGATTGAAATAGTAATTGCCAAAATCAAAAAAAGGAGTTTCAAAAATTTCATTAGTTTCCCATTTATTTGTATAAGAAAATCATTGCATATATTATCATTATTACAATTATAAGTCCAATTGATAATGCGGTGAAACCAAAATATTTTGCAAATTTAACCAACCACTCGGGCGGAGGAGGAGCAATCCGCTCTTCCAATTTATTATTTTCAATTAAAATTTGGTACTCTCTCGGTCGATCTTTCTTAAATTCTTCGAGCGGTACTCTTCCCGTGAAAATTACATTATCCATCGGAAATTTATCAGGCCGAAAATGAGTATTAAAGAAATGTATAGTGAAAATAAAACCGGTTGCAAGCAAAGCTTCATCACTATGAACAATTGAAGCTACATTAATAAACCAACCGGGTAATCCAAGAAAAGTAAAAAATTCAGGGAACCATAAAATCAAACCGCTTGAGCCGATAACTGCTATTCCCCAAAACACAGCAAAGTAATCAAACTTTTCCCAATAAGTCCATCTTCCGTAAGAAGGTCTTTCACCCTTTCCGAAAAACCATTTTATTGTTCCAATGAATTCTTTCCAATCTCGTTTATTGAAGACCATCGAATTTTCACCGGATAACATATGCTTAAGAGTACGATTCTGTTTTGCAACTTTTTTAATTAAATAACCAATGTGAAGGATAAAGTATATGAAAGTAATAATTGCAGCGAGTCTATGGATATAACCTGTTACTTCATATCCGCCCATTAATTTTGATGCAGTTTGAAATATTCCTACACCGGCAAACTTAATCGTCATTCCCGTAATTGCAAGCGACAGAAAACTTAAAATAACAAGTATGTGCAGAAAACTTAAAAAAGGTTCGAAACGCCAAATATATTTTTCTTCATTACTGCCGTGATTTTTTATTTTACTTTTTTCACTATTTGCCATTAATTGAATTCCCAGTTGAATTGTTTTTCTTTTCCAATTTTGCTTTTCTTCTTTCTGCCAAACCGCGTGGAAGCCATAACAATGTATGTGTTCCAAAGAATAAAAATGTTACGCTTAATAGTATTGTCATAAACCAGAAAGTATAGTATAGAAATGGATATTTATCTTTATCGTGGTGAGTAGCGTGAGTTAAATAACCGACAAATTTTCTGTTGGAATTCGGATGACAACTTGCACAAGTTTCAACAATATGATCTCTGTGAAGCGTAGAACCCAGCATATAAGTCGGTAAAATATTATGCGAACCGTGGCAATCCGAACATTTTGCGGCACCAACCGATCCTAATTTGGATACTTTCCCGTGTAATGTATCAAAGTAAGTTTCGGTTACATCTTCATGGCATCTTCCGCATTGGTCAATTATTTCCGCTCTAAAATCATCTTTATCAATTCTCTTTATTGTATGGGCTTGATGACAATCCTGGCAACCCGGAAGTTCTTTATCCGTTTGTGTTACTAAGGGGCTATGAATACTGTTTGTAAACTGTTCATAAATACCAAGGTGACATTTTGCACATGTTTCTCCAACATTGTCTTTGTGCACTGTGGAAAGAGGATTTTTCTCGGGCAATTCTCTATGTGCCGAATGACAATCAACACAAGTTGCAGTAACAGTTAAACCGGATTCTAAAAGGCTGCCGTGAATACTTTGCGAATAATCTCTTACAATTCCAAATTCATCTTCAAGAATACTTTTACCGGGACCTCCGATGTTATGACATTTACCGCATAAGTCGGGAATATTTCTTGCAAATGTGGGAGAAGTTCGTTCGGTTTTTTTCTGTACTTTATGAGTACCATGACAGTCACTACAATACGGGGCATCAACATTACCATTAACTAATTCAATTGAATGCTGGCTTAGTTGCCAATCTTCTACCTGAGATGCATGACAAATCGAACAATCAACTTTGCCGCTTTCTTTACAAATCGGATTATTAAAATGGCTGACATTAGTATGACACTTAATACATGCGTTGTCTTTATGAACAGAATGAGTTAGATCATTCGTGTCAACAAACAAGCTAACCTTTTCACCGTTTACAATTCTATACAAATCTTTGTTTGAATGGCAGGACATGCATTTAGCATCATCATATTTCTGATCATAGAATACTCGTCTAACTTGATGCGGCTGGTGGCAATCAATACAGGCGGGAATAACATGGGGCTGTTGTTCCCAAAGCTCACCTCTAATTACTTTTGTGTGAACTTTTTCAATTTGAGTATGGCACTGCATACATGTTGATGCAATATTATTTCTATTGATTGAAGATTTAGGATTTTCGTGTGGTAAAATATTATGTGAAAAATGACAGCTTGTACAAACAGCAGTTACAATTAAACCTCTTCTGAAAAGTCCATCGCCGTGGATTGATTCTTTATAGTTTTCTAAAATATGACGCTGGCTGATTGTCCTTAATGCTGATACTCTAGTTCCTTCTTTATGACAAGTACCGCAAAGGTCGGGTATATTCATTACATATGTTTTGGATTTTTCATTTGTATGAGGAAGGATATCATGTTTACCGTGACAAGTAGTGCAATCCGGAGCCAAAAATTTACCCTGAGCAAGAGCTTGTCCGTGTAAACTTTCATGATACTCTTCAGCATAACTATAATGGCAAACGGCACAGTCAACTTTATAGATATTATCGCCGGCACGATGCGGAATATCTTCTGCATCAAAGTCCATATGGCAATCTGCACAGTCTAAATCTGCATGAACTGAATTAGCAAATTTATTTTCGTCAACAAATAAGGAAACTAATTTATTGTTTCTCTCATAAGAAAGGGATTTGTCGCCGTGGCACATCATACATTCATCAGTTTGTGCCTTAGTTAACATTGTTAGAAGTATAAATAAAATTAGAAGTAAAGGATTCTTCGAACAATTAATCATTATTTATTCCAGAAATTTATAAGTGCCATAAATTTGCAAAAATCGTGCTAAAAAAGTGATATAAATAACACATTAAAAATGGGATAAATTGATATAGTTTCTTATTTCTTTGCCGAAATGGTAATGCTGTTTATCAAAATTAAGAAACTAATTAAAAAGGATATTAGAGTATAATATCCAAAAGAAAATTATTGAGAAAGTTGCTTTTTGTCAAATGATAAAACAAAATACATTTATATTCCTTTCGCTGTAAAACGACAGTATTAGGTTTTTTAATACTCCCGGCAAGTTGTTATTTTTGACAGGAAGGTTTATTTTTCACAACAATTAGAAGTTATCTATTATCTATTTTCTTCATAAGTGAGGTAATAATGAAATTAAAGCTTCCCGAATCAAGTTATAATTGGATTTCACTTATTGGGGCTACCATTGCCTTGATTAGTCTTTTTATGATTGTCTTTCTGTTTATCATCTCTACGGTTTTTGATAGAGGCGGTTCTTATTTGGGATTAGTTATTTATATAATTCTTCCGGCATTTTTAGTAGCCGGCTTAATCTTAATACCAATTGGAATGTTTTGGAAGAAAAGACAGGTAATAAAACATGGTAAGACAGAAAAACGTCTACCGATGATTGACTTAAATGATGAAAGACACCGCAACGCATTTACAATATTTATTGTAGGCACAATTATATTCCTGTTTTTATCTGCGATTGGAAGCTACGAAGCATTTCACTATACGGAATCAGTTGAGTTTTGCGGAACTGTCTGTCATGCGGTTATGGAACCCGAATATGTTGCCTATCAACACTCGCCGCATGCCCGTGTAAGCTGTGTTGACTGCCACGTTGGTGAGGGAGTTGACTGGTATGTACGTTCCAAGCTTTCTGGGTTAAGGCAGGTTTACGCTGTCTTGGCAAACACTTATCCGAAACCAATTCCAACACCTATTACAGACCTGCGTCCGGCTAGAGAAACTTGTGAACAATGCCATTGGCCCGAAAAATTTTATGCGCAGAAATTTCGATTGGAACGACATTACTTGAATGATGAAGAAAACACAGAATGGGATATTTATTTAACAATGAGAATTGGTGCGAGTCATAGTGCGTTTGGATTACAAGAAGGAATTCACTGGCACATCAATCCTGATATAAAAATCGAATACATTCCTGCTACAGAAAAGAGAGAAGAAATTCCTTGGGTTAGATATACAAATCTTAAAACCGGTGAAGTAACTATTTATGAAGATCAAGATAATCCGCTCGACCCCGAATTAATGGCTAATATGAAAATTAGAGAAATGGATTGCATGGATTGTCATAATAGACCATCGCATAATTATAAACCTCCGGCATATTTTGTAAATCAGGCTCTTACAGCCGGAAGAATGCCAAAAGAACTTCCGGAGCTTAAATCTATCTCTATGGAAATTTGCTCCGAAGAATTTGATACAAGAGAAGAAGCAAACGATTATATAAGAAATACGATGACTGAATTTTATGAAAATAATTATCCGGAATTTGACAAATCATTAGTTGAACAAGCCATTAATGGATTGCAAGCAGAATACAACAGGAACATCTTTCCGGAGATGAAAGTTAAGTGGGATCAATATCCTAATCATATCGGTCATTTGGAATTTAACGGATGTTTCAGGTGTCATAACGACATGCATATGAGTGAAGAAGGAAAAGTTATCTCAAAAGATTGTAATCAATGTCATTATATTACTGCTCAAGGTCCGAGAGATAATTTACAAGTTGCTAGTATTAATGAATCATTGGAATTTATTCATCCAACGGATATTGATGATGCATGGAAAGAATTTCTTTGTACTGATTGTCATACGGGTTTAAATCCATAAAAAAAAGTCCGCATCATGCGGACTTTTTTTATTTATAATTTATTTTACGATAAAGCAGCTAAACAAAAAACTTTTCGGCAAACTCATCCATTTCAAGATTAGTAAGCTCGGTTAAAACACCGTATTGCAAAACATTAGCTTTATCGTCCTCTTTCAATTTACCGGATTGAACTAATTTTTCTTTCAATATTTCCTGAGCTTTATCGATTTGTTCTTGATAATAATTAACCGCAGTATTACCGATTTTTAATTCAGGCAATTCTGTATCAAGATTATCGGCATCAACAGTGCATATCCAATTTTTCTCATAAGGAGTAGTATCTAATGCTTCAAAATCTTCTTTGAGATCATTGTTTATTTTTGAAACCTTTCCGGATAACGGAGATTTGAAATGAAAAGTTTTACCACCGGCTTTTACATTAAATAGTGTTTGACCTTTTGTAACAATCATACCGAGATTCGGCATTTCGATATCTTCGATTTTTCCTAATAGTTTTTTTGCAAAATCATCAATGCCCATTTTAACTGTTCCGTCTTGGTTAACTGCGCACCAGCAATGTCCTTCGGAAATGAATACTCCGCCCGGAATAAAAAACTCCGTGCTCTTAGGGTCATCTTTATAACTTAAATGCGTAATATGAACTTTCGGTTTAATTTGCTTTTGGATTCTATCGTGTCTTTTAACAACGAACTTCTTAACCATTTCTGTAAGTTCTTCCTCCGTAAAAGGTTTCTGAACGTAATCCATAGCACCGTATTTCATAGTTTCAACTGCAGATTCAACCGAAGCATAACCGGTTATAATAATTACATCAATATCAGGTCGTAAATGTTTAACGGATTTACACACATCTTCACCGCTCATATGGGGCATTTTAAGATCGGTAAATACAAAATCATAATGATGCTTTTGAACCAGCCCTAATGCTTCTTGTCCTGTTTCAACCGTATCAACTGAATAACCATCTAATACAAGTATTTTTCTAAAACTGTCGAGTATTACCGGTTCATCGTCAACGGCAAGTATTTTCGCTTTAGGGTTTTCAACTTCAGCACGTTTCAGGGTTTTAGCCTCGTGAGTGAAATCAAGATTCAAGCTAACCTGAAGAATCTTTTCACGTTCCTCGCGTGCTTTATTTGCTTTATGTTTTTCGAGGTATTTTCGTATCAACATATCTGCAATAATAAAGCAGATGAAAGCAATAATTACAATTAAAAGTGCCATCTTATTTCTCCGTTTAAATGTATCATTTATTAATTCTTTATAATTGATCCGAGCTGCAAGATGTTAAATTTTTCATTTCATATTCCATGTCGCTTGGTATTACTTTGTAAAGCCAGCCGTCGAAAAATGGATCTTTTTCGATGATGCTGTTGTTGTTGAGGACGTTTTCATTTCTTTCGATTATTTTTCCTGAGATAGGGGAAAGAAGATCGTGAACAAATCCTTTTTCCGAAATGAACCAAGCACATGAACTTCCTTGATATATTTCTTCATCAACAACCATTAATTTCAGCGAATCAAAACTTTCAACTGTTTTTAGAAATAAATCCGTTACACCAACAGTTGCCAGACCTTCACCGGTTATGTGTACCCACGTAGCCACACCTAATCTATAATACTTGGATGGACAATCAACGTATACAATGTCACTAGATTTGGCATATCGTAAAATATTTTTGATCTTCCCGTAATTAATTCCGCGACTTAATGCACTTAAAATTTCATCAACTTCAAAAGGTTTCGGAACATAATCAATTGCACCTTCGTAAAGCGATTTAACAGCGTTCTCAACTGTTGAATATCCGGTAGTCATTATAACCGGTGTTTCAATTTTCCTTGCGTGAAGTTCTTCTAAAAATTCAAATCCGTTCATCTCGGGTAGCATTATATCGCATAAAATCAAATCGAACTTTTCTTTTTGTAATAATACAAGTCCTTCTTCGGCAGATAATGCATAAGAAGTCTTATATCCTTCCATTTCGCATATCTTTAATAGTGAATCAACAACAACTTGTTCATCATCTACAATCAATATTTTAATTTTATCACTTGTCATTGTTTTCTCATCGGTTCAAGCGGAAGACGAATTATAAATTTTGTGCCGACATTAACTTCGCTTTCAACCTTTATTGTTCCGTCATGGTTGTCGATAATGCCCCAAATAACTGCTAATCCTAAGCCGGTACCTTTCTGACCTTTTGTACTGAAGAAAGGATCGAAGATTTTAGATAAATTTTCTTTCGGAATTCCGCTTCCGTTATCTTCGAAAGTTATTTCAATAAATTCTCTTCTTCCGCTCGCTTCAATTTCGGGCCAGGTTTGCAAATAACAATTTTTGTTTATGCACCCTTTCAACTGACCTTGTCCCGGAGTGTCTATTGTATATATAGATGAATTACATTCGGGACATTTTTCATTTTCACTTTTTAGTGAAATTGCACAAGTCGGGCATTCAATTGTAAATGCTTTTTGAGTATTTATTGAAGAACCGGATTCATGTTCCTTTTTACCGTAAATAGAATTTAAGCGGAAGACAACTTCTTTTTCATCTTGCCTTACCAAAAATTTGATTGTAGGCAAACCGTCAATTTTATTATGTTCGTCAATTAAACTGTGCCGTTTACTGCATTCTGCTTTTTTAATTTGGATGACACCATAAGGCGATAAATCAATCGGTCGTGTTGATACTTTAACAAACCCTCCGTTAGGACCAACCGCATCAGAGGCGTTAACAATAAGGTTAATGAATACTTGCTGCATTTGATTGGAATCAACAATAATTTGAGGAAGATCGGTACTATAATTTTTTTCGAACTTAACCTTATTCATATTAAGCTGATTCTCAATTACGGTATGTGCTCTATCAATTATTTCATTTATATCCGCTTTGTTTTTCTTTGGTACCGACTGACGGGCAAAGTCAAGAAGTCCTTTTACTATTTCTCTGCTTCTTTTTGTTTCACGGACAATTACTTTTAAGTCATCTTGAATTTCAGGTTTATCTTTAGTGCGTTTTAGTAAAAAGCTGCTGTAAGTTAAAACACCTGTCAAAGGATTATTTATCTCGTGAGCTACACCGGCAGCCAACCTTCCTAATGAAGCCATTTTATCCGATTGAAACAACTGCATTCTGGCTTCGGCTAATTTATGAGTCATATTATTAAAAGAAGTTGCGAGTTGACCAAGTTCGTCATTTTGTGTTATATCAATTGTATATTGAAGATTACCGGCTGCAACATTCTTTGTTGCGGTAACCAGTCCGCTAACAGGTTTAACAACCCATTTTCTAATAAAAAACACTATTATAAAACTTATTCCTACTACGGTAATAATCGAGAAAAGCAAAATTGTCAACTCGCTCTTTTTTATTTGCTGATCAACATCATTAAGACTTAGGGTAATATCGAGAACTCCCAAAACAGTTTGGGATGATGTGTGTGCGTGGCAATCTGCTTCATAACAAGTTTGCTCATTGTAAATAGGATTAATAATTCCAAGTACACGCTGGTTCTCGGTTTCCTTTTGAAAAATACGGGTGCGTTCATTAATCGGAAGACGATGAAGAGGTTCATCTTCGGCATGACATGCAAAACAGCGCTCTTCTTGAAGATTAATAATTCTACCAATATCCGCATCATCAGCAGAATAAATTATTTCGCCAAGTTTATTAAAAATACGAACTTCGCGAATGGAGGGTTCTTCACCGATTGTATTAATCATATTATGAATACTTTCGCGGTTGTTTGCAAGCATTTCGTAATGCATGCTTTTCTTTAGTGCTTCACTTAGCTGGTTCCCGTGTCTTTCAACTTCATTTAGCAGAACTGCCTGCTGCGATTTAATAGTGAAGAAAGCATATACACTTATGATTATCAGCGAAGTAATTCCGACAACCAAAATAAGTTTAAAACCTATTTTACTTACAAAGTGTTTCATTTACTTCGTTCTTTCTCCCGGTTCATAATCGGGATATGTTATATCCTCGTCATGGCACATATTGCAAGATGGTTTTGCGGTAAAGTTTCTATTATCATGGCAAACGTCACAGGTCCATTCTATATGACTTTCGCTTAACTCAATTCCAACAATAGAGTGATTGAAGTTTTCCGGACCCCAAGATTCATGACAAGAATTACAATCATTAGAAAGCCCCGAAAAAACTTTAGCTTTTGTATGACAGCTTACACAATTAATTTTTGTATGATAAGGCGTAAGTGCAAACCCTGTTCTTTGCTTATGATTAAATGGTGCCGTTTCTTTATTAGTATGACAAGAGGCACAATTATTTTCAGTATCATGGCAGGATGCACATTTTTTATGTTTTAATGTGAAGAGAATATCTTCATCTTCAACGGGCATCCTTGTGTCGTGGCATTTAGCACAACTCTCGTTTTGATGGCAATCTACGCATTCAAAATTATATAAGTTAGTATGCTCATTATGAAAAAATGTAACAAGAGTTCCTTCGTAAGACGGAGTATTATAAACCAACTTCTTCGGTTCAATTATCGGAGGATGAACTCTCTCGGCTGCTTTCCTCTGTTTATCGAATGCAGACTTGCCGCTTGAGTTGAGTTCATGACAGCTTTTGCATTCAACTTTTTCACTCCATTGCTGATGACAGTCCATACATTGTCTATGAAAAGCTGCTTTCAAATCCGGGGTCGAAATATCCTCTCTTTTTCTTTCTGCCGAATGACAATCACTGCACGAAACTACATTACCCGGGGGATTGTAATGATGGCACATTGCACAACCACCTGACATACCCGCCATTTCAGCATGAAGTCTATGCGTGAATTGAACAGGTTCATATAAGTCTTCTCTTGATTTCATCTTGTCTAAAACAATTATATCTGGTGATTGTTCAGGTGATTGATAAACTGTTACCATTTTTTCTCTCGGACAAGCTGTTAGGCAAGGATTTGACTTTGTCGGAGTTTCACATGCATGACATGTCTGACAATTAAATTCCATTTTCGAATGAGATTGTGCAGTTACGTTAATTATCAATCCCGATACGAAAATTATAAAAGCGATATGTTTTATTAATTTTTTCATTATGCACCTTTGATTGCATATTTAGCTTTTTGTATTGTACTCTTTACCGGCTGACTAATAATCGGGAATATCATAACAAATGCTCTAAAGAGTAATATTTCAAGAGCAACAAAACCGAGTGTTACTGCAATTTCGCCGATTGATGGGAAGTAAGAAGTATCCGTATATGGCGGGTCATAGGCAATAACAAAATTATTAAATCGGTTTAGCAGCACTCCGAATATTACAAGTATAGATGCGATAAAAAGTCCGGCTGAAGAAGCCCGCACGGCAGATGAGAGAAACATCCTTAGCGGAATTATTACCCCCACGACCATCTCTATTGTAAACATTATACTTGCGGTATTTAATTCGGCTAAGTAAACAAATGATTCGCGGATAAACATATCACCGATTTTGAAAGCCAAATAAATACCAAGAAGCGGACCTACAAAACGTGCTAAACTAGAAAGAACATCTTTTTCAGGTTTCATTCTGAATGATCTTGATGAAGCTAATGATTCCATTATAACCATCGGGAGGCCGACTGCAAATGCAGAAAGCAGAAACAGAAGCGGAAGAACCGGAGTCTGCCATAATGGATGCATCTTAGGTCCGGCAATTATCATTAAAGTACCGATTGATGATTGATGTAAACAAGATAAAACTACTCCGGCGATAATGAATACAAACATTACCTTGTTGAGTGTTCTATCAAGTACATGTAATAATTTATCTATCATCTTGTTAAAGATTTTTAATAATCCGGGCAAGTTTACTCTGCCCATAAATCTTTCTGTTACTATCGGAAGAAATTCTATATAGAGAACTGTTAAATAAACCATAACACAGATACCGACTTCAAACAATGCAGAATTTCCGTTCCACATTATTAAAGGATGCCAGACAGAATACCATCGCCCAATATCTGTAACAACACTTAAAGCAACAAAAGTATAGCCGAGCATTGCAGTTAATAATGCCGGTCTCACTAAAACTTCGTATTTATCTCTATGCCAGATATGTCCAAGTGCAGCGGTAGTAAAACCTCCGGCTGCTAATGCAACACCGGCAGCTACGTCCAATCCAATCCAAATTCCCCATGGATAAAAATTATCTAGATTGGTTACAGCACCAAGTCCGAAGAAGAATCTTGCTAATAAAAATACCATTCCGAATGCGGCAACAATGGCAATACCGATTACACTCGGTGTAAAAAATCTGTGCTTAACAGGGATAGGTTTATGATTATGTTCCATTATTCTTCCTCCCCGCTTTTCTTTTCTTTATTTTTTGTTACCCACATAATACCTCCCAACAAAGCATACAAAGCAAGTGGAGGAACGAAGTAGGCAAATATTCCATGCTGAATTGATTCGGAAACACCGGGTGCCGGGGCATCACTTAATTTTGGAAAATCTAATTCTGAAAAATCTTTACCGGCTAAGTACATCCAGGATGTTCCGCCAACCTCGGTATGACCGAAAATTCTGTTTATATAACGGTCGGGATATAATTTCATTCTTTTTTCTGCAATCGTGATTAATTCTCTTCGCTTTCCGTATGTTAGTGCTTCAACCGGGCAGATATCAACACAGCCTGGTAATAAACCTTCTGCAGTTCTATCATGGCAAAAATCACACTTGCGGATATCAGGCTCTATTGCCTTATCATATTCAAAAGTTGGTATTTGGAAGGGACAAGCAACCATGCAATAACGGCATCCGATGCATTTGTCCGTATCCCATATAACCGCACCTTTTTCAGTTTTGGTAAAAGCACCAACTATACACGCCGAGACACATGCAGGGCGGTCGCAATGCATACACTGCACTTTAACATGATACGGTGTAATAGGATTTTGAGGGTTATCATAACGATTGACAACGGTATAACCTTCATTTTGGGGGCGTCTCATTCTACCAAAAACTTCTTCATTGCTGTAAGCTTCAATATCACCGGTATCATAACCATGAACTTTTTTACACATCCATTCGCAGCGTCTGCAGCCAATACAGACTGTTGTATCAACAAGCACGCCCATTCTGTCTTCGGATAAAATTTCCGGGGAAGCGGCTTTAGCTTGTTTTGGTGTCAGTGCCGTAATTCCGGCAGCAGTTCCACCAATAGCAGCTGTTACTTTTAGGAAATCTCTTCTGGTTTGTTTTCCCATTTTTTTCTCGTGTGTTTATTTATTGTACTTGTTTAGTGCGTAACGGAAAAGAAAGTGAACATCATTCAAATAATCGTGGTCTTTTGATTCTGTTATATTTAAAGTGATTGGTCTCATCAGTTTATAAATAGAAAAAAGGATTCAAATATCCTTTTGAAAGATATTGTTTTTGGATTTTAGTGTCAACTTAAATATAGGTTTTGGTTCAGCAAAAAATTAAATACCGTTGATTCCCAATAAAAATCTTTCTATACGTCATTTTATTTTTTACTTTTAGCACTGATTTTTAAATAATTATAATATGCCCAATAAATCTAAAGCCATAGAAAATTTAAGAAAGCAAATCAATGCTATTGATTCTTCTTTGATTGATCTATTTGCAAAACGAAGATTATTAAGCAAAGAAATAATCAAAGCAAAAGATTTGAATGATCTTCCTATTCGTGATGAGAAACGGGAAAAGGAATTATTAAAAAGATTAATTCAAGAAGGTAAAACCAAAGGTTTAGATGCCGAATATATCTCCAGAATATTTAACGAAGTAATTGAAAATTCCGTTCGTTTGCAGCAGCAATTTGTGCAAAGACAGGCTAATAAGGAAAATAAAAACGTTAACAGAATTAAAGTTGCCATTCAAGGTATTGAAGGTTCTTATAGTTATTTAACCGCAAGAAAATTTTTCAGTGATTATGAAGATTCGCTTGAATTTGTTTGGCAGGAGCGGTTTGAAGAAGTAGCTCGATTAGTTGAAAAAGGGGAAGCAGATTATGCAATTCTTCCGATTGAAAATACTACTTCCGGCGGAATTAACGAAGTCTATGATATTCTGCTTCATACAACTTTATCAATAATCGGGGAAGAAAAATTTAAAATTGATCATTGTCTCTGTGCAACCGAAGATATTCCTATCGAAAAAATTAAGAAAGTATATGCACATTACCAGGCAGCCGCTCAATGCAGCGGTTTTCTTGCAACTTTAAATCAACCTGAATTGCAGTACTTTGCTGATACCGCTATGTCGGTTAAAAAAATTCACGATGAAAACAATAAATTCTTTGCAGCTATAGCAAGCGAAGAAGCTGCTAAGTTATTCGGTGTGAAAATATTGAAACGCAACATAGCAAACCAAAGTGAAAATTATACCCGGTTTTTAATTTGTGCCCGAAAACCGATTACAATCGATAAAAGAATTCCATCTAAAACATCGCTTGTGATGGCAACGGCACATACTGCCGGTGCGCTGGTAGAGGGATTAATGATTTTTAGAAAGTATAATATCAATCTTACCAAACTCGAATCCCGACCGATAATCGGTAATCCGTGGGAAGAGATGTTCTACTTAGATTTTGAAGGAAACCTATCCGATAAAAACGTTCAGAAAGCAATTCAGGAATTAACGCCATTCACAAGATTTTTGAAAATTTTAGGAAGCTATCCGTCTAAAGATTTGCCGAAACAAAAATTGGAAGACAATTAGAAGTAATAAGCAGTTTGCAACTGAACGGAAAAATAATTCGGAGTAGTTGCATTAAATGTTGTGCCGATATCCGAACCTAAACCTAATTTGAAGCCGGAATTTTTATAGCCCCGGAAATCCAAACCGATAGTAATATGAAACGCAGCACCGATACCCCATTCGTTTGTATCGCTGAAAGTTCTGTCGTTCAACAATAGCAAGCCCAGACCTTCTTCTAAAAAGAGATATGTGCTTAGCGGCTGTTCAATAACAGCTTTAATCGAAAAACCTTTTTGGTACGGGAAATAGCGCGAGTCGCTTGCTTCCGGCAGCAATGCTTCAAGTTTTCTTGCATAGAAAAAACTATAACGGAATGTAACATTCTCAGTAAAAAACATTTTTGTATCAACAAATATTGAAGAAGTAAAACTGCTCACCGATGAAGAGTTTCCTTTAATGTTGCCTAAACCTATATAACCGCCAACCCCGTCAATTTTTATCTGCGAATAAATAACATTAACAGATACCATTACAATAAAGAAAAAAAGTAGTTTTTTCATTTTAAAGGAATTCTTATTTTACTTTCAAATATAACGTAATTAAATGGAGTTAAAATGGAAAAAACATTATACCACTATAAAGCTTTTGTTACTGCAGTTTATGACGGCGATACTATAACGGTTGATATAGATTTAGGTCTGAAAACATTTATTAAGGGAGAAAAGATTAGACTCTACGGAATTAACGCTCCCGAACTAAGAGGAGCCGAAAGACCCGAAGGATTAATATCCCGCGATTTTTTGCGTGAAACAATTATTAACAAAAATATTTTTGTAAGAACTTTTAAGGATAAAAAAGGAAAGTACGGCAGATACCTCGGAGAAATTTATCTGCCGGATAAAAAAGGAAAATTTATTAACGTAAATGAATTAATGGTTAAAAAAGGTTTTGCGGTTTATGCAAGTTATTAGGGTTTGAAGGCTGATCAAAAAGTAAAATTCAAATAAAAAATCTGTGTGAACTAGTTCAAATCTGCTTCATCAGTGTTCCGCGCATTGATAAAACTTTACCTTTTAGTCAGCCTCTTAAGTTAACCCTCACTCATCCAGAGGTTCCATAATAATCCACAGAATTATGTAGATTATTAATCCCAAGAACATAAAAGAAACAAGTGTAAGTGCAGCCCAAATAAATCTAACCCAAAACGGATCAATTTTAAGGTACTCAGCAATACCACCGCATACACCGGCGAGGTATCTGTCGTTAGCTCTTTTTAATTTCATTTATCTTTTTATGGTTGTAACCAATATCCTATTCCGGCACCGATAAAAGTAGCAATTGCATAACCGAGAGTACCGACAAGAATAGCCGGAATAACAAGACTTTCCCATCTTCGTGCAACAGCCATAGCAGCAGCGGTTGTGGGTCCGCCCATATTCGCATTTGATGCAATAACAATTTCAGCCAAATCTAAATTGAAGATTTTTCCTGCAGTAAGCAAGAAAATTAAGTGAATCGATAAAATTATTGCGGCAAATAAAAACAGTACCGGACCGTATTCAATAACAATTGCAATGTTTGCGCTTGCGCCTATAGTTGCAAAAAATATCTGCATTAAAAATGTACCTATTTTATCGGCACCTTTAATTTCACTCATAGCATCCGGGAAAGCCGTAGCAAGAAAAACTACAATTGCAGTAATAATTAATATTCCGCTACCTCCAATTCCAAGCAAATCCTGCATAAAGAAACCTACTGCACAGACAGTCGCACTAATTGCAAGAGCTTTTGCAAGATTCATTAAACTCAATTCAGCAGAACTGTTTACTGATTTTATTTCCGTTGAGCCGTTACTCTGCGCTTGTTCTTCGTGATGTGTTTTAAATCGTCTCTGCAAAAATCCGATTGAAGGAATAGCAAATAGTAATAGAAAATATAGTGTCATTACTAAATTATCTGCTGCAACTCCCGCAGTTAAAAGATCACCGGAATAAAGTTGTAATGCTTCGGCGGCGGCTACATAATTCAGAGAACCGCCGATATAAGTCGAACAAAAAATTCCGGCTAGTTTCCAGCCTTCTTCACCAAGAGTAACAATATTGTAAGAAATGAGTGTCCCGATAACCGTACCGATTCCACCGAATGTAAATGCAAGAAGTGTTGGTCCGGCTTCCTTTATAATTCTCTTAAGGTTTGCCTGGAAAAGTAAAGTCGGTATTGCCAAAGGAATTAAGTAAGACCAAACAGTATCGTACACTGCGGAATCTGCCGGGATAATAGAAAGATTCGATAGAACAAAAGTTGTTAATATCGCAACAACCGCACCCGATAAACGGGAACCGATTTTAGTCTTCTCCGCCCAAAGACCGAAATACCCGGCAGAAATTAATATTGCCCAAAGTATCCATGTTTGGTTGGAATCTATAAGTGTTGAGTCAAACAATTTACACCTCTGTTTAGTTGAAGGGATTTATAAAATCTTTCGGAAAATAATGAATTGATATTTATTAAGGAAGAATTGTTTTATAATGATATTTTAGAAAAAACATAAACACAAGGAACACTACGGTTTCACAAAGGGCACAAGGATTTTAATTGTGACCTTTGTGCCTTCGTCGTACACCTTGTGGTTAAAAAGAAAATTATATATTACGAATAATATATTCGGCACATTCTTCGATGTTTTCGGTTAGAAAGATAAAGCCGTGATTTCTATTTTCAAATTTCATTCTATCATCGATTATATGAACTATATCTTTCCACATTTTACCATGACATGCAATAGTTTTTTCATTCATCAAATTTTTATTAAACATTTCCCAAACAATTGATAGCTCTACTAAAGTACCGGTTCCGCCTCTTAAAATTATATATGCATCACCAAGCTCAACTAATTTTTCAATTCTTTCGAATAGAGATGAACATTGAATTTCTTCATGAATGTGTGAACTTACTTTTGCGTTAAAGAAATCGACTGTAACTCCTATGGTTTTAGTTCCCATTTCGGATGCACCTTTTGAAACAGCATCCATTATTCCCTGATACCCGCCTGTGCAAATATTGAATCCATTCTTACCCAAAATTTTACCGAGTTGATAAGCGGTTTCATACTCTTCTTCTCCCGGTTTGGGCTTAGAACTTCCAAATACGGTAATGATCCTTTCCAAACTAATTGCCCATTAATTGAACTATAACTTTTCTGTTTCTAGCACGCGCATCAAAATCAACTAGAATAATCTGCTGCCATGTTCCAAGCAAAAGTTTACTTGATTTAAATGGAACAGTAAAAGAAGCCCCCTGCAACGCGGCTCTTACATGCGAATGCCCGTTACCGTCATGCCAGGTATCGTTATGCCGGTAATCTGAACTTGAAGGAATAATCTTTTCGAAAAAGGCGGGATAATCATGCAGTAATCCCGGTTCATATTCAATTGTTGTAACTCCAGCGGTTGAACCGGGTACGAATACTAATACAGTGCCTTCACGTAAACCGGATTCTGATAGTACTTTCTTTACTTCACCGGTTATGTCGATAATATCGGTGTGACCATTTGTTTCAACTGAAAAGGAAGTAGTTTCGATTTTCATTTACTCATCTCTCAAGAAAGAAATTACATTTTGAAAATCAAATCTAATCAAAACTATGCAATATGTGAACCGTATAGCCGATTTCCTTACCAAATCAGAACTAAATTGTATAAATTTGACGACTAATTTTTTCAACAAATAATTAAATAGGGAGGTGATAGATGACATCCAAAGATTATATTGAATTAGAAGAGAAATACGGTGCCCATAATTACCATCCACTCGATGTAGTTATTGACAAAGCAGAGGGTGTATGGGTACACGATGTTGATGGTAAAAAATACTTAGATTGTCTTGCTGCATATTCGGCAGTAAATCAAGGTCACTGTCATCCGAGAATTATTAATGCACTAAAAACTCAAGCGGAAAAAGTAACTCTTACTTCACGTGCGTTCAGAAACAGTCAGCTTCCTTTGCTATATAAAAAGCTGCATGAAGTTACCGGTTACGAAATGATTTTGCCGATGAACTCCGGTGCAGAAGCGGTTGAAACTGCATTAAAAGCTGCAAGAAAATGGGGATATAGGGTTAAAGGCGTTCCGGAAAATCAAGCTGAAATTATTGTTTGCACAAATAACTTTGCAGGAAGAACAATTTCCATTGTTTCTTTCTCAACAGAAGCACAATATAAAAATGGTTTCGGTCCCTTCACCCCGGGATTCAAAGTTGTTGAATACGGAAATGCAAAAGCAATGGAAGAAGCAATAACTCCAAACACGGTAGCATTTATTTTTGAACCGATACAAGGCGAAGGGGGAGTAATAGTTCCTCCGGCAGGTTACTTAAAAGAGACTTATGATATATGCAAAAAGAATAATGTGCTTTATATAACAGATGAAATTCAATCCGGATTAGGAAGAAGCGGTAAGTTATTTGCATTTGAATATGAAGAAGTTCGTCCGGATGCAGTAATTATCGGTAAAGCACTTTCCGGCGGATGCTATCCGGTTTCCGCGGTATTGTCTAACAAAGAAGTGTTGGGTGTTTTCAATCCGGGTGATCATGGTTCAACATTCGGCGGCAACCCGCTTGGCGCTGCTGTCGCAATTGAAGCGTTGAACGTTTTGATGGATGAAAAATTAATCGATAAATCATACGAATTGGGTAAATACTTCAAAGAAGAATTGCAGAAAATAGATTCTAAACATGTAAAAGAAATTAGAGGACGCGGACTGTTTATAGGTGTTGAATTACATGAAGAAGCAAAAGGTGCGAGAAGATTCTGCGAAGCATTAATGCAGCGCGGAATTTTATGTAAAGAAACACATGATAATGTTATTCGTTTTGCCCCTCCTCTTGTTATCAAGAAAGAAGAAATTGATTGGGCTTTAGAGCATATCAGAGAAGTATTGGTGATGGAATAATTTTATCGCAAAATCCCCGGGATTTTCTTAAATAAATTAGAAAACAAAAATCTTGGTTATTAATTTTTTATCTGACAAATCCCGGGGATTTTAAGAAACCTTCGAGGTAAGCGTCTTATGTTAAAGCACTTTTTCCTCGAAGGTTGCTTAGTTAACAAGCAACTTTGAAGATTTGTAGCCACAGACTTCACGTCTGCGGTGATAACCTCTCGATATAGCAAAAAGAATCTTGTGGTTTATAGATTACGCGTTATGTATGCACGCAGACAAATGTCTGCGGTTACTTTTTTTATCAATCTTTCGGTTGTTTTTTTATCAGATTAGTTGGTGTAGAGTCTTCATTAATGAAGACTCTACGGAGATATTATTTTAGCAACATCATCTTGCGGCTTAATCTTACTTGCTGAGATTCCAAAACGTAAAAGTACACTCCCGTACTTAAGCTCTTATTCTCAAATACATACTCATAGCTTCCCGATTCTTTTTCGCCTTGGAATAGTTTCTCTATCTCCTGCCCGAGTAAGTTATAAATAGAAAGTTTTACTTCACTTCTTTCCGGCAGGCTGAATTTTATTGTTGTACTTGGGTTAAATGGATTTGGATAGTTTTGTTCTAATTTATATTCACTTGGCAGCTCTTCTTCTTTTATTGAGTTTGGGTTGTCTTTTATTGCGATAAGATTTTTTTGATTATTTGCTGACAAGGATTGGAGGTGTGTCCCAATGTATAGCGTACCATCTGAACCAATAGCAGGACAAGAATCATATTCATAGCCTTCCAAATCAAATCTCCAAAGCAATTCACCATTCTTGTCCAAGCAGTAGAAATATTTACCTCTAGTTGAACCAAAATAAATTTTCCCTTCAGCATCACTAACTAAACCATGGTTTATATGAGTATCTGGCCATAATAATTCCGGATCGATTACATATTTCCAATTAAGGTTGCCAGAATAATCTAAAGAATAAATAATGCTAATATTTCTACTAAGTGAATAATCATACTCTACAGTGTGAAATATAATATTTCCTTCAAAATCCATCGTTGGTGCTGAAAAATTTGAATGAGTTTTAACGTGAAATCTCCATCTTAGAGAGCCATCCGGATGAAAACTTATTAGCGCATTATTTAAAGAATCAGCTCCTATCACATATATATTTCCTTCATTATCTACCAATGGCATTTCGAAGGGTAAGTCATAAAATTGTTTTCTCCAAATTAAATTTCCAAGTGTATCTATTGCATTTAGATAATTATAAATGTCAGGTTGATTTACGATTCCTGTATTTACATATATAACATCTCCCTCTGAAGAAAACGACATTGAGTGATCCATTATATTTTCATAATAGTGTTTAGAAACTGTAACTCCATTAGAAGAATTTATTATATGCAGGGTATCTTTTTCGGCATAAAATATTTTTCCGCTCTTACTAATCGATATATTATGTTGAAATCCTGAAATAATTGACTTCTCCCATTTCAATGTACCATCATATTTTAAAGCATATAATGAGTACCCCGCTGCCGAGCCAAAATATACTGTACTATCATAACCAACTGTAGGACCAAGATTAGTAGGTCCACCATGTCCGGTACTATATTTCCAATATATTTCCCCTTTAGGTGTTACTGAATAAAAAGCATTTGAACTATCAAAAGTGGCTGCACGTGTTCCAACATAAAGCATATCATTATATCCAATTACTGGACCATACAAGACACCTAAGGGTATGTCTTTGCGCCATATAACATTAGCAGTTTTGGGCCCAACAAATTCCGATCTTCCGGTACCTTGTGCATCTCCTCTTAAAATCGGCCAGGGCGAATCTGCTAATGAAGGCCAGGGAATTTTCTCCTGAGTTTGGGAGAAACATGTGTTTATTACGAAGAACATAAAAATCATCATAAATATTTTTTTCATTATACAATCCCAATATTTATCTGGGCACGCAGTATTACCTGCATGCCCATTACATCAATTTTATTTTATTAATAAGAGTTTTCTTGAATCGGTATATTTACCTGCATTAATTCTATAAATATAAATTCC